>Ga0310345_10000411_pt1 | contig 67026 bp, 54 predicted proteins | sample HC15DNA20500_MG_FD_204667 | JGI IMG/M metagenome (GOLD analysis project Ga0310345, IMG submission 204667) | Marine microbial communities from station ALOHA, North Pacific Subtropical Gyre - HC15-DNA-20-500_MG | ecosystem: Environmental > Aquatic > Marine > Oceanic | place: Pacific Ocean: North...
AAACACCCAAAGGAGCAGACCAGACAGTAGACTTATCCACATCCGAGCAGTCCATTTCTTCGTCAACCTAGTGGCTCAGTTTTGGACGTGACGCCTGGCTCAGTTTTGCTCGTGATTCAACAGGTAGTGCCAGGAGAAGCGTTGCCAGGTGCGCCCCGCATAGGTTTCCAGTTGATCTGCGTTCTGCGGCTGGCGACCCTCCGCGAGGGCAAGCCCAGGCGTCACCCAGAACATGTCCAACGCTGCCAGCGGGTAGCCCTGGGGCACCTGCAGCAGGATGTCGGTGCTGCGCCGGTTCCAGTGCGCGGGAAGCTCCTGGGCGCGGACGATGACGAGGCGACGGGTGCCCTCGTCAACGCACTCCACGTCGCCACATCGCTCGCGCAGAAGCGCCAGATCGGCATCAAACTTCGTCTCGAAGCCGACGTTGCCGCACGGGCTCGTATAGAACCGGTCGTCGTTCTGCACGAGGACGCGCATGCCCGGCAGGACTTGCGCGTCGGGGACGTCCTTCAGCTCAACAAACACGCCGTCTCCCGACTCGAAGTCGGGATCGATGGCGGCCAGTTGTTCGAAGGTCAGTTTCGCCTGGTGCAGTGCACGATCGGCAGGCAGTTCCTGCTCGTTGATCGTGGGCGAAAGCGGCTTGCGCAGGCACGGGTTGTCGTCGGCTGGCTGCGGCCCGTCAGCGACCGAGAAGCGCTCGCGTCCATTGATGACGATGTAGTCGTCAGGTCGCAGGGGTACGTCGCGATCGTCGGCGAGCTCCAGCAGCAGATGCTGGCGGGTCGGGTCGATGTCAGCCAGGTTGTAGATCGCGGCACCAGCGACGAGGCCGCGCGAGATGTCATGACGGGTGCCCGCCACATGTATTGACGTGTGCATATCGGTTCCTATGGAACAAGTTCATAACGGCATCCTCGCGGGTGCCAAGGAATTCACTTGACGCTCAGGGCCCCGTGCTGCACACTATTGGTTCTCACACCGGCGTGGCAACACGTCGACCCCAAGGCAAGCTTTCGGGCTTGCCTTTTTCTTTATGGGCTCATGGCTGTCCTCCTTCAGTCGAAGAGTCCGGAACCGTAGGCCTTGGCCGGGATGATCCCGTCCTTGACCAGGCGATCCAGGCGGTAGTTGGCCGCCTGCACGCTGGTGCCGCAGAGCTGTGCCAAGTCGAACGCAGATGCCACGGAACGGCAGACCGATACCGGCATCATGATCGCGGCCGTCAGCGCCTTTGCTTGCCACTCGCTGTCCTCGAAGAATCGGTGCTGGCCGATCGGTCCGCGCTGCAAGGTCACCGCGTGTTCGAGCACGATGTGCGACAGCTCGTGGATCACTGTGCTGCGCGAGAAGACGTTTTCTTCGGTCACGCCGTCATACACGTCTTCACGCAGCACGATCAGCCGTCGCTCCGGGATGGTGAAGGCGGCGCAGTCGTCCAGGCTGGCGATCTCTTCGGACCGGTACTCGTAGCCTGCCTTGCGAAGTGTGATCTCCAGGGTGCGCCAAGCGTCAATCCGGTTGCCACCAGAACCTGCGACCGTCGGAAGCAGCGGCCTGAGTCGATCGGCGACATCTTCGAGCTTGACGTAGCTCATCGGAGCCACCTTGTAGCCGGACGGTGTCCGGGACTTGGATTCGTTGCCGAGGATCATTTGCGTTTCCTCTCAGGGTATTTGGAGTCCAACCAGTCGTTCATCTCCTTGCTAGGCTGAGATCCGGACTGCAGGCGACGTGCGAAGGCAGCGACCAGACGACGCGCATCGGGCTCGAGGTCGGCGACGTTGACGACCTCTTTTGATCGCTCTGCGGCGTGGCGCAGACCCTGCAGCTCCTCTGCAGTCGCGATTGCGCTGAAGAACTCGATCGCTGCATCGACGTACTTGTCCGCGAGCGTCTTCTCGCCGTATTCGATGCCGCTCAGGTACGACGAGCTGATGCCCATCGCCTCGGCCATCGACTTCATCGACACGTCGTGACGCATGCGAAGCATTCGTACTGTTTCTCCGAATGGGGTTAGCTTCATGATCTGACTCTCCTTGTTGGGGCTGGCTGCTCCGGCGGTGGGTTCTGTTCTAGTCGGCGAAAGTATTATCTGAATTGTACACGACTTCGCTAAAAAGTAAACATCTTTGTTCGCCGACTTGGCTGATGCAAGCCTGGGTGACTCGAGATTCGGTGGGCTTGTCCGAAGTCGGCGGCGTGCCGATGGGCAGGGCGTGTCGCCTCTGACGGTCCTCAATCCCTGATGCAACGTGCACAACCCGGCGAAACCGATTGAGGTACTCGGTTGCGGAACCACCGCGCGGGGTTCGTGAAGCGGCGGTGCCTGGTGAGTTGGCAGTCCAACAGAAGCCCTGCGACGTGCTAGCGGGTATAAGTGCCCAGGACCGCTTGGTGGCCGTCAGTGTCCCCCCAGCGGGGCGAATCGACCGACCGCACCCGCTGCACACTGGACGCTCGTTTATCTCGACCGATCAAGTGCGGGACGTAGCGTGACCAAGCTGTGGGACCCGCAGGGCAAATTGACCAGTATCACCAGACCTCACCGGTCTGCTCGAAACGCAAGTGACTTCATCCAAGAGCGCGATCCCAACACCCCTCGAAGAAGCCCCGGAACATACACATCCGCATCCAGCGCCGGCACATACAAGCCCTGCCCAGATGGTGAGATCACTATCTCGCGAAGATCGCTTGGACGAGCGTGCTCCATGCCCTGGATATCACGCGGCCGGAACTGCAAGTACAAGCCACTGCTCAACTGCACCACGACCATCCCAATTCGACGGTCGTACTTCGCAGACACAGCCCTAACGGCCTTGGCCATGCTCTGCAAAGCCCGCTTGTTTGCTGCGTGAAACTCGTTGGCACTGATCATCTTCGACAACCCTCCACCACAGCGTGTAGTGCCCCGAAAGACCTGAACCCGCACCGAGGTTGTCAGACTAGATGGCAACGTTGCTATCGTCAATGCTCCAGCATCTCAGCAGCGCATAGGCAACTTCGCGCCCGGCGCCCCCTTCGGTTGTCTCGTCGTGATGGTTACGGACTCTATTCCTGGCCAGACAACGCACCACCGCGCCATCCACAGCGTTTTACGGACTTTCCAAGTCAGTTGACACGTGACCCTTGAGCTGCTCCAAAGGGGAGTCAGGGCCGATTTGAGTTACGGACTCTATTCCGTCGAACCAGCGTGGCGGTCGAGGAAGCGGGTCGGTCGGCGGTCATGGGTGGGTCGCGAGAACGGTGCTGGGAGGGCTGCGGGATGGGCCCCACGGGCACCGATTTTCACCCAAGCACCGACACCCCCCGCGAGCACGGGGTGCCGTCGGGATGCGCCGATGACAGAAGGCCCCGAACCTTGACGCGCGCATGACCCAGATGGGGTATTTCTTGATTTGACAACGCATCTTTTCACATATAAAGTCAACCGCACTGACCCTCATCAAAACGCAGGCGCCGAACGGAGACACGCCTGCCCGGCCCGACGGGCCTTGCACACTGGAGTTGCCGCATGTCTGAACACTTTGACGTCGTGATCGTGGGCGCTGGCCTGTCCGGCATTGGCGCCGCCCGCCACCTCAAGGCCCAGTGCCCCGGCAAGACCTTCGCCATCCTGGAAGGCCGCGACACCATCGGTGGTACCTGGGACCTGTTCCGCTACCCCGGCATCCGCTCCGACTCGGACATGTACACCCTGGGCTACAACTTCAAGCCCTGGACGGAAAAGCAGGTCATTGCCGACGGCCACCGCATCCGCAACTACATCCAGGAAACGGCCCAGGAAAACGACCTCCAGCGCCACATCCGTTTCGGCAGCAAGGTGGTGTCCTCCGACTGGAGCAGCGACACCGCGACCTGGACGCTGACGGTGGAGAAGAAGTCCGGCGAGACGGTGCAAGTCACCTGCAACTGGCTGATGATGTGCTCGGGCTACTACAACTACGAAGAAGGCTTCACGCCCGAATTCAAGGGCCGCGACGACTTCAAGGGCCAGGTCATTCACCCGCAGTTCTGGCCTGAAAACCTCGACTACAGCGGCAAGCGCGTGGTCGTGATCGGCTCGGGCGCCACGGCCATCACTTTGATCCCGTCGATGACGGACAAGGCCAAGATGGTGACGATGCTGCAGCGCACGCCCAGCTATGTGATCTCGGTGCCGCAGTTCGACCCGATGGTGCGCTTCCTGCTGAAGTTCCTGCCGGAAATGACGGTCTACAACATCAGCCGCGCGCGCAACAACTTCATCACGCAGCTGATTTTCAAGCTCTCGCGCAAGTACCCCAACGCCGTGCGCAAGTTCCTGCTCAAGCAGGTGAAGGTGCAGGTCGGCCCGAACTTCGACATGAAGCACTTCACGCCGCCTTACAACCCCTGGGACCAGCGCCTGTGTGCCGTGCCCAACGGCGACCTGTTCAAGGCCATCCGCAAGGGCAAGGCCAATGTGGTGACCGACCACATCGACCGCTTTGTCGAAAACGGCATCAAGCTGAAGTCGGGTGAAACGCTCGAGGCCGACATCATCGTGACGGCGACCGGCCTGAACCTGCGCCTGTTCGGCGGCATGACCATGACGGTGGACGGCAAGGCCATCGAGATGAACAAGCACATCTCGTACAAGGGCCTGATGTTCAGCGACATCCCGAACTTCTCGAACACGCTGGGCTACACCAACGCCTCGTGGACGCTGAAGGCCGACCTGATCGCCGAGTACGTCTGCCGCCTGATCAAGCACATGGACAAGACGGGCACACGCATCGCCGTGCCGGAGCGCAAGGATCCGAACGTCAAGCCCGCGCCGCTGCTGGACATGACCTCGGGTTACGTGGCCCGCGCCGAAGCCACCCTGCCCAAGGGCGCCGACCGCGCACCGTGGAAGCTCTACCAGAACTACGCCATGGACATGGACCAGCTGCGCAACGGCAAGCTGGAAGATGGCGTGATGGCCTTCCGCAAGCCCAGCGCAGCAGGCGCCACCTCGCCCCAGCGCAAGGCGGCCTGACCGCGCCCTGCGCCAGCGCAGACCGCCCCGCATGCCTCAGGCGCTCACGGCCTGGGGCATTCTTTTTTCGCGGGCGGCACCGACGATGGCCTGCACGTCGCGCTCGGCCAGGCCGACGGTCTGCAGCGCATGCGAGGTGAGCAGCAGCCCAGCCTCCAGGGTTTCGGGCACGACCTGGGTGGCGCCCGCGTCGATGAGGTCTTGGGCGTGCTGCTCGTCGTGCGAGCGCGCGAACAGCGGCAGGTGCGGGTGCAGGCGGCGGGCGTTCTGCACCACGCGCATGGCGGCGGCGGGCTGGTCCATGGTGACGACCATGCAGGCGGCGCGCTCCAGGCCGAGCTTGTCGAGGAAATCGGCACGCGAAGCGTTGCCGTAGTAGATCGGCACGCCTTGTGCGCGCAGCAAAGCCACGCGCTCAACGTTGTGCTCCACCGCGATGTAAGGCACCCGCTGCTCGGCCAGCACCTGCCCCAGCAGCTGCCCCACGCGCCCATGCCCAACCACCACGACCTGGCCGCCCACATCGGGCACGGCCAGGCTGCTGTGCGCGTCGCTCGGCGTGCGCTGTGCGGCATCCCAGCGCTGGCCCAGGTGCTGCCCCAGCCGCGCGAAGAACGGCGTGACCATCAGGCTGAGTGACACCACCAGCAGCATGAACTGCCCGGTGTTGGCGTCGATGAGCTTGCCGCCCAGGGCCGCGCCGATGACGATGAAGGCAAATTCACCGCCCTGGCCCATCAGCATGCCGCCTTGCAGCGACTGGCCCCAGCTCAAGCCGCCCAGGCGCAGCAGCCCGCCCGTGATGGTGGCCTTGATGCCCAGCAGCCCCAGCACCGACATGGCCAGCCAGAAGGGCTCGCGCAGCACCTCACGCACATCGATGCCCATGCCGACCGACATGAAGAACAAGCCCATGAGCAGGCCCTTGAACGGTTCGATGGTCACCTCGACTTCGTGGCGGTACTCGGTCTCGGCCAGCAGCAGGCCGGCCAGGAAGGCACCGAGCGCCATCGACAGGCCCGCGGCGGCCGTTGCCCCCGCGATGCTGAGCGTGACCAGCAGCGTCAGCGCCATGAAGACCTCGGACTGGCGCGTTTGCGCGAAGGTCCGAAACAGCGGCGCGATCAGCTTGCGCCCCAGCCACAGGATCAGCCCCACCACCCCGACAGACACCACCGTGGTGGTGGCCAGCTGGGCCCACACGCCCTGGTTGGCGTCGCGCGCGAGCAGGTCCACCACGATGAGCAGGGGCACCACGGCCAGGTCCTGCAGCATGAGGATGGCGAAGGCGCCCTGGCCCAGTGGCGTGGCCAGGGTGCGCTCCTCGGTCAGCAGCTGCATCACCACGGCGGTGGACGACAGCGACAGCACCAGGCCGAGCACCAACGCCACCTCCGGCGGGTTGCCGAAGGCGTGGGCCAGGCCGCCCAGCGCCAGCGCGCTCAGCACCACCTGGGCCGTGCCCGTGCCGAACACCCAGCGGCGCAGCGCCCACATGCGCTGCAGCGACAGCTCCAGCCCGATCAGGAACATCAGGAAGATGACGCCCAGCTCGGCCAGCGCACTGACGCCCTGGCGCCGCGGGATGGTGACCCAGGCCAGCCACGGCCACTCGCCCACAAAGCTGCCGATGCCGTCAGGCCCGATGACGACGCCCATGACGAGGAAGCCCACCACCTGGTTGATGCGCAGGCGCTGCAGCAAGGGGATGAGGATGCCGACCAGCGTGAGGAACAGCAGCGTTTCACGCAGGAAGGGCAGGGGTGCGGCGTGGTCCATGGCGGTGGGGTCGGCTCAGGCGCTGTGCAGCCACTGCATGGCCTGGCGGCCCATGCTGCGCGCCATCTCTTGGTCGGGCAGACAGACCTCGATGCCGAGCTGCTCTCGCAACAGCTGGGCCTCGTCTTCCGAGGCGGCATGCGCCAGCACGTGCACCGCCGGGTTGAGCTCGCGGGCGATGCCGGTGAGGTGGCGGATCAGCAGGCTGTCTGGCATCGTGATGAGCAGCGCGGAGGCGCGGGCAATGTGGGCCTGCACCAGGGTGGCGGGGTCCATCAGGTCGCCCGCCACGGCGTGGACCTGTGCGCGGCGCAGGGCTTCGACGGTTTCGCGGTTCTCGTCGGCCACGATGCAGGGGACCTGTGCGCTGCGCAGCTGCTCGGCGACCTGGCGCCCCACGTTGCCATGGCCCACCAGCACGACGAGGTCCTGCACGCGGGACAGGTCCACATGCCCTGGCAGCTGCGCCAGGGGGTCGTCGCGCAGGGCCAGGCGGCGCGCCAGCGCGGAATGCGTTTGCGCCCAGGCCAGCACCGGGCCGGTGGCGGCGAACAGGGCGGCGTTGAGCGCGATGGACAGCAGCGCACCGGCCAGGATGAGGTCCTGGCCCTCTTTGGGCAGCAGCTGCAGGGCCACGCCCAGCCCGGCGAGGATGAAGGAGAACTCGCCGATCTGCGCCAGGCTCGCGCCCACGGTGATGGCGGTGTTGAGCGGGTAGCGCAGCAGCAGCACCAAGGCCATCGCGGCGAGGGTCTTGCCGATCAGGACAATCGCCACGGTGGCCGCCAGCTTGCCCGGCGACTGCCACAGCACGGCCGGGTCGAACAGCATGCCCACGGAGACGAAAAACAGCACGGCGAAGGCATCTCGCAAAGGCAGGGACTCGTCGGCCGCACGGTGGCTGAACTCGGACTCGCGCATCATCATCCCGGCGAAGAAGGCCCCAAGCGCGAAAGACACGTCGAACAGCTTGGCCGCGCCAAAGGCCACGCCCACGGCAGCGGCCACCACGCACAGCGTGAACAGCTCGCGCGAGCCCGTGCTGGCCACCCACCACAGCATGCGGGGGAACACGCGCCGCCCGATGACGAGCATGGTGACGATGAAGGCACCGACCTTGGCCAGCGTCCAGGCCACGGCGGGCCACACGGCGATGCCTTGGGCAACAGGTGCACCGCCCGGGCCCGAGCCCGCTTGAAGCAAGCTGGCGAACACCGGCAGCAGCACCAACACCAGCACCATCACCAGGTCTTCGACCACCAGCCAGCCCACCGCGATGCGCCCATTGGCCGTCTCCAGCAGCCCGCGCGACTCCAGCGCCTTGAGCAGCACCACCGTGCTGGCCACCGACAGGCACAGCCCGAACACCAGCGCCCCGCCCGGCCCCCAGCCCCAGGCATGGCCCAGGGCCGCGCCCATGGCCGTGGCCACCGCGATTTGAACGATGGCCCCGGGGATGGCGATGCGGCGCACGGCCAGCAAATCGGCCACGGAGAAGTGCAGCCCCACACCGAACATGAGCAGCATGACGCCGATCTCGGCGAGCTGGGACGCCAACTGCATGTCCGCCACGAAGCCCGGCGTGCCCGGCCCAATGACGATGCCTGCCACCAGGTAGCCCACCAGCGGTGGCATGCGCAGGCGTGCGGCCACGAAGCCCAGGATCAGGGCCAGACCGAAACCCACCGCGATGGTGGAGATCAGGGAGATGTCGTGCGGCATGGGCCTCCATGATCTCAGATGTGTGGCGCACGGAGGCTATACTTCGCTCGTCACTGGGGAGTAGCCGCTGCCCGCCGTGGGCGCTCAGGCGCCGCGGCCCATGGCTGACGTCAACACACTTGGCCCGCAGGCCATGGCGTCAGCAGCCTCACCGCAACGGGTCACCGACCCGGCAACGCGGGGCCTGGCAAGACCTTTGACCACCACGCTGCCGTCCGGGCCGGAGCAGCGTCGTGGTCATCCGTCTTCATCCGGCCTGTGAGTTGCCATGCAAGCCTTCCTCGAATCCTTTACCGTCTCGGCCGGTGTCGTCGCGCTCGCCGAAATCGGCGACAAAACCCAGCTGCTCGCCTTCCTGCTGGCGGCCCGCTTCAAGAAGCCCCTGCCCATCATCGCGGGCATTTTCGTGGCCACGGTGCTCAACCACGGGCTGGCAGGCGCCTTGGGCAGCTGGATCACGGCCCATGTCAGCCCCGACGTGCTGCGATGGGTGCTGGGCATCTCCTTCATCGGCATGGCGGTGTGGACGCTCATCCCTGACGAAATCGAGGACGACGAGGCCCAGGTGGTGCAGCGCTTCGGCGTGTTCGGCGCCACGGTCGTGACGTTTTTCTTGGCCGAGATGGGCGACAAGACACAGTTCGCCACGGTGGCCATGGCCGCGCATTACAGTGCGGAGGCGGCGGGGGCGCTGTGGGTGATCGCCGGGACCACACTGGGCATGATGATCGCCGACGTGCCCGCCGTGTTCGTGGGGGACAAGCTCGCAGCGAGGATCCCGATGCGCCTGGTGCACGGCATCGCAGCGGGCATCTTCGGTTTGCTGGGCGCCGCCACGCTGATGGGCGCCGGGAAAGGATTCGGTCTGTGACTTCGCTGAGTGCACTTCTGCAAGACGGCCACGGCTGGCTGTTCGTGCCAAGCGCGATCGCGCTCGGTGCGCTGCACGGCCTGGAGCCGGGGCATTCCAAGACGATGATGGCCGCGTTCATCGTGGCCGTGCGCGGCACGCTGATGCAGGCGGTGCTGCTGGGCCTGTCGGCCACGGTGTCGCACACCGCGGTGGTGTGGGCTGTGGCGCTGGCCGGCCTGCACTTCGGCCAGCAGTGGGACGCCGAAGCCTCGGAGCCCTATTTCCAGATCGCCTCGGCGGCCATCATCGTCGGCGTGGCGTTGTGGATGGCCTGGCGCACATGGCGGGGGCAGCACGGGCACCAGCATGGCCACGGGCATGATCACCACCATCACCACCATCACCACCATCACCACCATCACCACGATCACCACCATCACCACGATCACCACGATCACCATCACGGTCATGACCATGACCACGGCCACCTCCACCTGGCGCACGACGCCGGTGACGCCCACGCCCGCGCGCACGCCGAGGACATCCAGCGCCGCTTCGCCGGCCGCGAGGTGACCACGGGCCAGATCGTGCTGTTCGGCCTGACGGGCGGCCTCATCCCCTGCCCGGCGTCGATCACCGTGCTGCTGCTGTGCCTGCAGCTCAAGCAAGTGGCCTTGGGCGCCACCCTCGTGCTGGGCTTCAGCGTGGGCCTGGCGCTCACGCTGGTGGCCTCGGGCGTGATCGCGGCCTTGGGCGTGCGGCATCTCGGCCGCCACGCCACCGCACGCTGGCAGGGCCTGCGCCACCTCACCGAGAACGCGCCCTACATCTCCAGCGTGCTCATCACCCTCGTGGGCCTGTACGTGGGATGGCAGGGCTGGCAGGCCCTGGGCTGACCCGCTGGGCAAGCTCCGGCGCTTGGGGCAAGATGCGGTGATCTCCTGCCACACACGGGCCTGCGCGCCCCGCCCGCCATGCAACTCGCCGATTGCGTTTTCCTGATCACCGGTGGCAGCTCTGGCCTCGGAGCGGCCACCGCCCGCATGGCCCTGGACGCCGGCGCGCGCGTCCTCATCGCCGACCTGGCCCCACCCCGCGAGGGCTTCATCACGCCGCAAGACGGTGAGCGCGTGGCCCACGTGACCACCAACGTGGCCGACGAGGTCAGCGCGCAAGCCGCGGTCGATGCCGCCATGCAGCGCTTCGGTCGCCTGGACGTGCTGGTCAACGCCGCAGGCATCGGCCCGGCCGAAAAAATCCACGGCAAGAACGGCCCGCACCGGCTGGACAGCTTCACGCGCACCGTTCAGGTCAACCTGATCGGCACATTCAACATGATGCGCCTGGCCGTGCCGGCGATGATCACTTCGGGCCGCCCTGGCCTCACCCAGGGCGACCACCCCGAAGACTCCCAAGGTGTGATCATCAACACCGCTTCGGTGGCCGCCTTCGACGGGCAAATCGGCCAAGCCGCTTACGCCGCGTCCAAGGGCGGCGTGGTGGCCATGACCCTGCCGGCCGCCCGCGAGCTGGCGCGCGACCGCATCCGCGTCATGACCATCGCCCCGGGCATTTTCGAGACGCCCATGCTGCTGGGCCTGCCGCAAGAGGTGCAAGACAGCCTGGGCCGCAGCGTGCCCCACCCCGCGCGCCTGGGCCGCCCGGCCGAGTACGCCACGCTGGTGCGCGGCATCGTGGAGAACGACTACCTCAACGGCGAGGTGATCCGCATCGACGGCGGCATCCGCATGGCCGCCAAATGAGGACGCACGCATGAACGATCCGGTCGTCATCCTGGCCGCACGGCGCACGGCCATCGGCAGCTTCCAGGGGCAGTTCCAAGCCGTGGGCGCACCCCAACTGGGCGGGGCGGCCATCCGCGGGGCCATCTTGCAGGCGGGCGTGCACGCCAGCGAGGTCGACGAGGTGCTGATGGGCTGCTGCCTGATGGCCGGCCTGGGCCAGGCCCCGGCACGCCAGGCGCTGCTGGCCGCCGGCCTGCCGGACCACGTGCCCGCCACCACCCTGACCAAGATGTGCGGCTCGGGCATGAAAACGGTGATGCTGGCCCACGACCAGTTGCTCGCCGGCAGCGCCAGCCTGCTCGTGGCGGGCGGCATGGAGTCCATGAGCCGCGCGCCCTACCTGCTGCCTGCGGCCCGCAGCGGTCAGCGCCTGGGCCACGGCCAGATGCTGGACCACATGTTCCTCGACGGCTTGCAGGATGCGTACGACGGCCAGCTGATGGGCGTGCACGCCGAGGCCATCGCTCAGGAATTGGGCTTCACCCGCGCCGAGCAAGACGCCTTTGCGCTGGCCTCGGTGCAACGCGCCCAGGCGGCAGTGGCCCAGGGCTTGTTCGCCGATGAGATCACGCCGGTGTCGATCAAGGTGAAGGGCGAGGCCCACGCGCTGAGCACCGATGAAACACCGGGGCAGTGTCGCCCCGACAAGATCCCCACGCTCAAACCCGCATTCGCCAACGGCGGGCAGAGCGGCACCGTGACGGCGGCCAGCTCCGCCTCGATTTCGGATGGCGCCGCGGCCCTGGTGCTGACCCGAGACAGCACGGCCCGCTCACGCGATTGGCAGCCGCTGGCGCGCATCGTCGGCCACAGCACGCACGCGGGGCCACCGGCACGCTTCACGACCGCACCGGTGGGCGCCATCGAGAAGCTGTTCGCGCTGACCGGCTGGTCGGACGCCGACGTCGATCTCTACGAAATCAACGAGGCCTTCGCCGTGGTCACGCTCATCGCGATGCGCGAACTCGGGCTGCGCCACGACAAGGTGAACGTGCACGGCGGCGCCTGTGCGTTGGGCCACCCCATCGGCGCAACGGGGGCGCGCATCCTCGTCACGCTCGTCCATGCGCTGCGGCAACGCGGCCTGCGGCGCGGTGTGGCAGCCTTGTGCATCGGTGGTGGCGAAGCCACCGCCATGGCCATCGAACTGCTCTGAGGAGACCCCATGCTCTGGCAAGCCTTGACCTCGGTGCGCGACCTGGGTCGGCTGGAAACGATCGCATCCGTGCTGATCCGCCACGGGTTCGGCGACCTGGTGCGGCGCATGGGCCTGGCCGACGCGCTGGAGAAGGCGGGCCGCGCCCTGCATTGGGACGACGCGCAGGCCTACGCCCACATGTCCCCGCCACAGCGCGTGCGCCGCGCCCTTGAGGAGCTGGGCCCGACCTTCGTCAAGCTTGGCCAGATCCTGTCGACACGGGTGGACCAGTTCGAGCCCGACTGGATCGCCGAGTTCAGCCAGCTGCAGGACCACGCGCCCGCCTGCGCCTGGACTGAGGTGCGTGCACAGCTCTGCGAGGACCTGGGTGCGGCACCCGAAACGGTGTTCGCGCACTTCGACCCCGAACCCCTGGCCGCGGGCTCCATCGCGCAGGTGCACCGTGCCCGACTGGCCGATGGCACCGAGGTGGTCGTGAAAGTGCGCCGCCCTGGCATCGTGCCGCTCATTGAGGCCGACCTGCGCTGGCTGGCGCGCCTGGCCGAGATGGCCGAGGCCGACAGCCCCGAGCTGCGCGCCTTCCGACCGCGCGAGGTGGTCAGGCAGTTCGCACGGTCGCTCAGGCGCGAGCTGGACCTCTCCACCGAGGGCCGACAAGCCGAGCGCATCGCGGCCAACTTCATGCACTACCGTGACGGCGACTCGCCTGCCGCCATCGAGGGCGAGTCGCCCGAGCCGCCCATCGTCATCCCGCGCATCCACTGGGCCTGGACGCACGAACGCGTCTGCGTGCAGGACTTCGTGCACGGCCTGTCCGGCCGCGACATGGCCGCCCTCACTGCGGCCGGCCTGGACCGCCAGCGCCTGGCCCGGCGGGGTGCCAGCGCCGTGCTGAAAATGATCGTGGAAGATGGCCTCTTCCATGCCGATCCGCACGCCGGCAACGTCTTCTACCTGCCGGGTGACCGCATCGCCTTCATCGACTTCGGCATGGTGGGACGCCTCGCACCGCGCCGGCGCGACCAACTCATCCGCCTGCTGTTGGGCCTGGTGCAGCGCGACGCGCACACCGTGGCCGATGTGATGCTCGACTGGGCCGGTGAAGACCCCCAAGACGCCGTCACCGACGAGGACGGCTTGGTCGGTGACCTGGAAGCCTTCGTGGACCAGTACCACGGCCTGACGCTTCAGCAAATCAGGCTGCCGGCCATGCTCTCCGAGATGGTCGGCATCCTGCGGCTGCACCACCTCAGCCTGCCACCCGACTTGTCGCTCTTGTTCAAGGCCTTCGTCACCCTGGAGGGCATGGGCCGCGCGCTGGACCCGACTTTCAACATGGTGGATGTCGCCATGCCGCTGCTCAAAGCGGCCATGCGCAAGCGCTATGCGCCCAAGGCCTTGCTGCAGCGCGGCTGGCGCTCGGTGGACGAGGCGCTGTCCCTGCTGGGCGGCTTGCCTCAGGACCTGGCCCGCCTGGTCAAGGCGGCGCGCCGTGGACGGCTGGAAATCCACATCGACATCGCCAACCTCACCCGCGTGGGCCGCCAGCTGGAATCGGCCATGAACCGCCTCGTGGTCGGCCTGGTGGTGGCAGCGCTCATCGTGGGCTCGTCCATCGTCATGACGGTGCAGGGCGGGCCCACGCTGTGGGGCTTGCCCCTCTTCGGCCTGTTGGGCTTCGTGGGCGCGGTGCTGGGCAGCCTGTGGCTGTTGGGCTCCATCTCGCGCAGCCAGCGCTGGGATTGAGTCGCGCCTTCTGGCTCAGAGCTTGCCCACCACCTTCATGCTGGCATCCACGGCCGCCGAGTCGATCACGGCGATCGCGTTCGGATTGCCCATGGCCTTGCGCGCATCGGCTGGTGTGGCCACTTCCAGCGGTGGCGTGGCGCTGCCGCTGAACAGGTGCCGCGCCCAGATCGCCTTGATCTGGTCCTCAGACTTGCCAAGGAAACCGTACAGCTGCGGCTTGGTGGCTTCGACCACGACCAGTTGCACAGAGCCACCACCCGGCAAGCTCTTGAGCCGCATGGTGTAGAGCGCCGCCACCTGCTCTGCCGACACGGCCGTGGCCGGGCTGGAGGCACCGACCACCACCACAGGTTCGGCCAGCGCCGATGTCATCACACAGGTCAGGCCCACGGCCACCACGCTGAAAATGCGGTTGTTCATGGCGAGACCTCCGTTCAGAACACGCCCTGCAGGGAGACCGACAGCAGCTTGCTGTCGCCAAAGAAGGGATAGTCGTACTGCGACTTGTCCTTGCTGTCGTCGTACTGCAGCTTCAGCGCCAGGTTCTTGGCGAAATCCCAACGCACAGAGGCCGAGCGCGTGAAGCGACCCTCGCGCGCCGAGATGTCATTGGGCTTGGTCATGTAGCGCGAGGTCGTGAACATGGGCGTGAACTGCCCGAACTTGTAGCCCGCACCGACCAGGAAGTAGTTGTAGATGAACTTGCTGGCCGAGCCCGGTCGCTGTTTGAACTGGTTGAGCTCGCTGCGCAGGATGTAGTTCTGGTAATCGACGTTGAACGAGACGCCCCGGATGCGGGTGGACTGGTGGTCGCTCAACACCGTCGCAGAGGCTGTGCCCGGCAGCTGCACCGTGGTTTCCTGGTGGTTCATGAACATCACCCGGCCTTCGACGATGCCGTTGGACAGCGAGGCCCAGGTGCCGGTGATGTTGTCCCACTTGGTGGAGACCTTCGTGCCGTAATAGACGTTGTTCCAGTAGGCGCTGTTGTTGTCTTGCGAACGGCCACGCCAGACGCTGGCGTTCAGCGTCCAGTCGCTGTTGCCCAGGGCATGGGTGTAGAGGCCAGTGACGCCGTCATACGAGAAGATGGGCCAGCCATACACGTCGGGCGCAGGCCGCACCCAGGGGTAGGCGTAGCCAATGTAGAGGTAGTCGCTGTAGTAGTACAGCGGGATGCGCTTGCGTCCGAGCTGCAAGGTGAAGTCTTCTGCCGGCTTCCACGACACGTAGGCCCAGTCCAGCGTGGGCATGTAGTCGGCCGAGTGGTTGTTGTGGGGACGGGCCACCACCTGCGCCGTGGCCGACACGCTGTTGGTGAGCTTGGCGTTGAGCTGGCCTCCCACCAGGGACTCCTTGTCCAGCTGCAGGCCCCGGCCCTTCTCGTACACGCCCACGTACTCCCAGTTCTGGATGGTGCAAGGGCAGTTGAAGTTTTGGTAGCTCCAGGACTTCTGTCCCTGAGCCTCGCCCGACAGCACCTTGCCCCCCGTCAGCTGGAAGAACCCTGTGAACTGAAAGCGCCCCTCATCGTCCAGGGTCACCGCTTGTGCGGTGGCGCCACCCAATGCCAGACAGGCCAACAAAACACTTTGCTTCATGGACACCTCGCTGAGTTGTTCGCGACGTGAAAATCATGGCGTGCGGCCCTGGCCTGTGCACACACAAAGCGCACGGTTTTGCCATTTCTGCACGTTTTGCAGCGCCGCTGCCGGGCTCAACGCACCGGCCACGGTCTGCCATCCACATCGGCGCGCACGGCCTCGGTGTGCCACTGGCGCACGCCTTCCCGGCCCACGGTCATGAACAGCATCCAGCCGGTGCGGTTGTCCAGGCTGCTGAAGCCGTCGAACACGAAGTTGCCCAGGCTGTAGACGATGGGTTTGCCGCGGTAGGTCTCGGTGTCCTGCACCACGTGCGGGTGCGTACCCACCACGGCGTCGGCGCCGGCGTCGATCATCAGGCGTGCCAGTTGACGCTGGCGGGCGTTGGCCAAGGGCTCGTGCTCCTGGCCCCAGTGCATGAAGGGGATGACGAGGTCGGCACCGTGCACGCGGCGGGCGCGGCGGATGTCCTCGACCACCTGCTCATCTTCGCTCCAGGCCACGCCAGGGTGGTTGTGGCCAGCCTCGAAGTGGCGCGGGAAAAACTCGTCGTAGCCCAGCAGCGCGATCTTCAAGCCCTTGCGCTGCACGATGTGTGGCTCGTGCGCGGACGCCAGGTCGCGCCCTCCGCCGATGTGCGGCAGGCCGACCGCGTCCAGGCGCTGCAACATCTCGGCAAAGGCCTCGCGCCCGAAATCGCCCGAGTGGTTGTTGGCCACGGAGACCACATCGACGTGCCGCTTGAGCACGCCCAGCACGCGCGGGTGGGCGCGGAAGGTCCAGGGTTTGGCGAGCGCCTTGCCGCCACCGGCCACCACGCACTCCAGGTTGGCGATGCGCACATCGGCCTGTTTCAGGCGCTGGGCCACCTGGGCGAACGGGTCGCGCCCCTTGGCGATCAGGCGGCCCGGCCCGTCGGCCAACATCACATCGCCCAGGAACACCAGGCGGACTTCGGGGCCGCTTGCCCCGGGGGCTGCCGCAGGCGCCGCGGCGGGCAGTGCTTCGGCCTGGGGCGCGGGCACCTGCCCCCCGCGCAGCGCGCAGCCGTATACCAGCTCCCGCCCCAGCACGCTGGAGTACACGTGCTGCCAACCCGTCAACGAGGGCAGCTCGGCGCCCGTGGCAAACGGCGGCGCCAACCTTTGTTGGTGCACCAGCGCTGGCGCGCCTTCCGCCTCCAGGTCGTAGGTGGAAAGGCTGATGTGGTCGATGCGTTCGGCCGTGCCGCGCACCACCGCCTTGAAAGCGAAACGCTGGTCGACGGCCACGCTGGGCACGCGCAAGGGGTCGTCGGTGGGCGAGGCGTCCACCGCCACCGTCTGGCTGGCGTAGCGCACCTCGCAGTGCACCTGAGGTGGGGCTGCGGCTGCGGCAACCGTCCAAAGCCAACCCACGGCCATCGCGGTGAGGGTCGCCACCGTGTTTTGCTGCATCGCCATCTTGCCTCCCTGCATTGCTGGCACCGCACATGGAAAAGGCCTGTCGAATGACAGGCTCTGCGCAGTGTGCCACCGGGCACAGATGGGACAACGATCAGCGTTGTGCCATTCGGGCCATGGCTTGCTCGCCCGGTATCGCGCCCAAGGACACCCCCTCGCCCAGCTCGCCACCCGAGCCCAAGGCCTTGCCCGTGCTGCCCTGGCAGTGGCCAAACACGTAGTCGGCCTCGTTCACGCTGCGGGTCTCCAGCCAGTAGCGCCAGGTGCTCTTGGGCCAGATCGCGAAGTTGATGCCGTCCGCCGTCTGGTACCAGCTCTTGCAACCCGAGCTCCACACCGTGCCCCGGAGGCTTTGCGTCATCTCGCCCAGGAAGCGCGTCATCGCTTCGGGCTTGACGTCGATGTAATCGGCGCCCTTTTGCTTGACCAGCTTCATGCACTGGACGATGTAGTTCACTTGCGCCTCGATCATGAAGATGATGGAGTTGTGGCCCAGGCCCGTGTGCGGCCCCACCAGCTGGTACATGTTGGGGTAGTGGGCCGTGGTGATGCCGTAGTAGCTGGTCGGGCTGACCTTCCAGTCCTCCTGCACCGTGTGGCCGCGCAGGCCGCGCAGCTCGAAGCTCTTCATGTAGATGCGCGGGTCCACGATGAAGCCCGTGCCCAGGATGATGCAGTCGAGCTTGCGCTCCTGGCCGTCTTTCGTGACGATGCCGTCGGGCGTGATCTCGCGGATCGCGTCGGTCACCAACTCCACGTTCTTGCGGTTGAAGGCCGGGTACCACTTGTTGGAAATCAGAATGCGCTTGCACCCCAGGGTGTAGTCGGGCGTGAGCTTCTTGACCAGCGCCGGGTCCTTCACCTGGTAGCTGATGAACTTCTTGAGCAAGCCCTCACCGACCTTGGCCATCCAGGGGTTGAGGATGGGCCACAGACGCGACTCGTTGGTCCAGTAGCAGCGCCAGCGGTGCAAGGTGCGCGTGAAGGGCAGGGCCTTGAAGAAGAACTTGCGCAGGCTGGAGTAGCTGCGCTCGTCGCGCGGGATGACCCAGGCTGGCGTGCGCTGGAACACGTGCAGCTGCTTCACATCGGGTGCGATCTCCGGCACGTACTGGATGGCCGAGCCGCCCGTGCCGATCGAGGCCACGCGCTTGCCCTTGAGGTCGTAGCCGTGGTCCCACTGGGCCGAGTGCATGACCTTGCCCTTGAAGTCTTTCAGGCCTGGGATGTCGGGGACGGCCGGCACGTGCAGCGGGCCCGAGGCCAGCACCCAGTGGCGCGCCATGATGGTTTCGCCGCCGGCGGTCTTGATCACCCAGCGCCCCGTGCCTTCGTTGAAGACGGCACTCACCACCTCCTGATTGAAGTGGATGTGCGGACGCAGCTTGTACTTCTTGACCGTGTCCAGGATGTACTGCTGGATCTCGTGCCAGGGTGCGTAACGCTTGGTCCAGTCGGCCTTGGTCTCGAACGAGTAGGAGTACATGTGCGACTGCACGTCGCAGGCCGCGCCGGGGTAGTGGTTGTCGCGCCAGGCACCGCCGACCTCCTTGGCCTTCTCCAGGATGATGAAGTCGTGGATGCCGTTCTTTTGCAGCTGGATGGCCATGCACAGGCCACCGAAGCCGGCACCGGCGATGGCGACTTCGACTGCGCGCACGTTCGTCGAAGGGGTGATGGGATCGTGGGTGGGATCGCTCATGTCGGCACCTGTTTGTTCGAGGTTGAGGGGTGCGCCGCCTGGCGGATGTGCATGTGGCGGCTTGTCTCCGTGTGCTTTCATGGTGCGGGCCGACACCCATGCGCACCATGTTAGATTCGCCCAATGATTGATTCTTTCGGCCAAAACAGGGCATCCTGGTGGCCGTTTGGCCGCATCCAGGCGTTCGGATTGACCTGCATCAAATGAGCACCCGCTCCATCCTCGGCCTCATCTACCTGGTGCAAGGCCTGCAGCAACTGGGCGAAGACCCTCGCCCCGTGCTGGCCCGCCACGGCCTGAGCCTGGAGCGGCTCGACCCCACCACGCGCATCGAGCGCACGCGGGAATTGCGCATCTACGCCGACCTGGCCGAGGCCATCCGCGACCCGCTGGTCGGCCTCAAGCTCGGCGGCTTCTACGGCCTGGCCGGCTACGGCCCCCTGGTCATGCTGCTGATGACCTGCGGCACCGCCTACGACGCCTTGCAGACCGGTATCCGCTACCAGCGCCTGACCTACCTCTTCGGCACGCTGAGCTTCGAGCCCGGCGAGCAGCTCAGCGCCCTGGTGCTCACGCCGATGGCGATGGACGGACACGCCTTCCGTTTCCGCGTCGACGGCGAGGTCTCGGGCACCTACAAGCTGGTGCGCGACATGCAGGTCTCATTGGGGCTGGACATCCACGCCGAGCGCATCGACATGCCTTACCCCCGTCCGCCCGAAGCCGCGGCCTACGAGCAGTACTTCGGCTGCCCGGTGAGCTTCGGTCACACACAAGCACGTTTCTGGATCCGCAACGAGCACCTGCACCTGCGCCTGCCCTCGGCCGACCCCAACGCGCACGGCATGTACCGCGCCATGTGCGACCAGCAGCTCGTGGCGCAGCAGGCCAGCACCGAAACCCTGGCCGAGCGCGTGCTCACCCACCTCGGGCTGTTCAGCGGCAGCTACCCGAATGCCGAAGACGTGGCGCAGTCCCTGGGCCTGTCGGAGCGCACCCTGCGCCGCCAACTCAGCGAAGCAGGCCACACCTTCCGCGGCCTGCTCGCCCAGGCGCGCTATGCCAAGGCACAGCACCTCCTCAAGCACACCACGCTGTCCACCGAGGCCATCGCCCAGCAGTTGGGCTATGCCGAATCGGCTGCGTTCATCCACGCCTTCCAGCGCTGGGCGGGGATGACGCCGTCGGCGTTCCGGGCAGGCTGAACCTTCGCCACCCCCCACGCGCGTCATCGGCGCCCGCCTACAATCGCGGGCCTTGTTCTTGCTGGCCCCGACCCACCGACCAGCCCGTAGCCTCCCAGCCTCCGCGGCGCGCCATTGCCTTGCCCTGCCCCCATGTCCTTCTGCGCCATCGACTTCGGCACATCCAACTCGGCCATCGCCATCCCGAACCGCGGAGATCCGGGCGACGCCGGCGCCGCGGGCATGCGCCTGGTGCCTCTGGAGGGCGCGCACCTGACCATGCCCACGGCGGTGTTCTACGCCACCGACGCCGATGACCAGCCGCCCGGCGCACACCCCGGCCCGGGCACCAGTGACCCGCTGCCCCGCTGCTTCGGACGCGCTGCCGTGCAAGCCTATGTCGATGGCTACGAAGGCCGGCTGATGCGCTCCATGAAAAGCGTGCTGGGCACCGCCCTGGTGGACCAAACCACCGAGGTCGGTCAGGGCCTGGGCGTGAAGTACCTCGACATCGTCACCGGCTACCTTCGCCACCTGCGCGCCCAAGCAGAAGCCGCTGGTGGGCAAGCGCTGAACAAGGTCGTGCTCGGCCGCCCCGTGTATTTCGTCGATGACGACGCCGTGCGCGACGCCGCCGCCCAAGCCTCGCTGGAGGCCGCCGCCCGCGCCGTGGGCTTCACCGACATCGCTTTCCAGTTCGAACCCATCGCCGCCGCTTTCGACTTCGAGCAGCACTGCACGCAAGAAGAACACGTGCTGGTGGCAGACATCGGCGGTGGCACCTCTGACTTCTCCGTGGTGCGCGTGGGCCCGCTGCGCGCCGCCCGCACCGAGCGCCGCGACGACATCCTGGCCAACCACGGCATCCACATCGCCGGTACCGACTTCGACCGCCACCTCTCGCTGGCCCGCATCATGCCGCTGCTCGGCCTGGGTGCCTTTGGCCCCAGTGTGCTGGGCCAGCCACCGCGCCCGGTCCCGAGCCGCGTGTACTTCGACCTGACCACCTGGCACCTCATCAACACCGTGTACCAGCCCGCCCGTGTGGCCGAGCTGCGCAGCATGGCCGATTTCTACGGCGAGCCGGCCCACCACCGCAGGCTGATGAAGGTGGTGCAGGAGCGCCTGGGTCACGCGCTCGTGGGCCGTGCCGAGGCCGCCAAAATCGCGGTGGCCGATGGCGGCAGCACCGACATCGACCTGGGCCTGGTGGAAGCGGGCTTGCACAACGGCCTGGACGCAGAGCAGGCCACCCGCGCGCTGGAGGCCGATGTCGAACGCATCACCTTGTGTGCGCTGGACACGGTGCGCCTGGCCGGGCTCAAGCCCGAACAACTGGGCGCCCTGTATTTCACGGGTGGCTCCACCGGCCTGACCTTGCTGACCGATGCGCTGCAAGCCGCCTTCCCCGGCGCCCGAGCCGTGCGTGGCGACCGCCTGGCCTCGGTGGCCACCGGCCTGGGCCTGTACGCGGGGCGCCTGTTCAGCGCCTGACCACGTTCAGACCGTCAGCACGATCTTGCCGATGTGGCCGCGGCTTTCCATCAGCCGGTGGGCCTCGGCGGCCTGGTCCAGCGGGAAGGTCTGGCAGACGTGCGGGACGCAGCGCCCGGCCGACAGTGCCGGCCAGACGTGCTCGCGCAGGCCTTGTGCGATGGCCGCCTTCTCAGGCGCAGTGCGCGCACGCAAGGTCGATCCCGTGACGACGAGCCGCTTGAGCAGGATCGGCATCAGGTTGAAGGACTCCACCTGCACACCGCCCATGAAGCCCAGCAAAATCAGCCGACCATCGCGGGCGAGGGCGCCCAGGTTGCGCTCGAAGTGCGAGGCGCCCATGATGTCCAACACGAGGTCGACACCGCGCCCGCCGCTCCAGGCCATCACCTGGGGCAAAAAGTCACCGGTTCGGTGGTCGATGCTGAGTTCGGCGCCGAAGCGCTGCGCCCACGCGCCTTTCTCGGGGCCGCCGTCGGTGGAGACGGCCCTCACACCGAACTCGCGGGCCAGCATCAAGGCCGTGGCGCCGATGCCGCTGGTGCCGCCGTGCACCAACAAGGTCTCGCCAGCGCGGGCCCGACCGGTCTGGAAGAGGTTGGCCCAGACGGTGAAAAAGGTTTCCGGAATGGCCGCGGCCTGTGCCGCGCTCACGCCCTTGGGCATGGGCAGCAACTGGGTGGACGGCACCACGCAGTACTCGGCGTAACCGCCCCCCTCGGTGAGGCCGCAGACGGCGTCGCCGATCTTGAACGCATCACCGTCTTTGCCATTGACGCCGCCAACGGCCAAGCCCTCGCCCAATCCCTCGCCCAAGGCCACCACCGTGCCCGCCACTTCGAGGCCTGGCGTCGGGTTCACACCGGGCGGCATGGGGTACAGGCCGCGGCGCTGCAGCACATCGGGCCGGTTCACGCCAGCGGCGGCCACCTTCACCAACACCTCGCCGGCACGCGGCACCGGGATGGGCACACGGCGCGCTTGCAGCACGTCGGGGCCGCCCGGCTGGGCGATGCCGATCTCGGTCATGGTGTCAGGGAGCTTGGGCATCGTGGGCATCATGGACGGGGACCTCCAGCCCGGTTTCAGTCCTCTTCCTGCTTGGTCGCGCACTCGCCATCATTGGGATTGACGTGGCAACGGATGCGCTTGAGGATCTTCAGGCCGCGCTTATCGTACAGGCCCTGCTGGGTGAGCTGGATCCGGGACTCGCGCAGCAGCTGCGTGTAACGCACGTTGTCCTGCGGGTCCAGGTCCATCCAGGCCTGGGGCGGCACGGAGGCATCGGCCCGGCGAATCAGCTGCATGACGCGGTCGAACTGCCCGGCCCAGAAGGTGCGTGCCTGTGCCCCGAAGCCCGGCGGGAACTTGCTGTGCCGGATCACGGTTTGGTAGGTCACCACCAGCAGCGGGAAGCGCGTGATCGCGCCCTTGCTGCCCAGGCCCTTCTGGAGCTCCAAGGGCAGGAAAGCCATGGTGGGCGCGGCCAACATGTCCACCTGGCCGCTGTTGAACTTGAGGTGGAAGTCGGAGATGGTCGCTGACACCGGGATGGCCTTGATGCGCTGGATCATGGCCGCCTGCGCCGGGTCATAGGCCAGGGCGATGATGCGCTTGCCCGCCAGGGCTTCGACCGAGTTGAGTTTGCGGTCCACCACGAAAGGGTAAGCCACGCCGGCAGGGGCGATGCCCGCCACCTCGTGCTCGCCCTGCACCATCAGCTTGGCCACCTGTGGCGATGGCGAGGCGTAGGTGTGAATCAGCTTGCGCAACACCTCGTAGGTGCTGGCGATGTCCACGTTGCCATTGCGCACGATGGTGGTGGCACCGATCGAATCCGTCGACGTGGCGACGGCGTTGAACTGGCGCGTGCGGAAGCCCGTGGCCAGCAGGCCGTCGCACTGGCCGCTGATGTACGCGTTGAGCGCCAGCCCCTCGTCGTTGTAGCCCTTGAGCTCCAGCTCCACGCCTTCGCGCTGCATGGCGACGGCGAAATCCCGGGCCAGGTTGAAGGCGTCGCCCGAGGTGCCGAGGAAATCAAAAACACACATGCGGGCGGCTGCCTGTGCGGCGCCCGTCCACGCCATGCCCCAGGCCAACAGGCACACACCCACGCGTGTTTTCCAGATCAAGGTCATCTCCGGAATCTCCCCATGTGCTGCTCACCGGTCAACACCAACCGGTCTCGGCATTCTGGGAGCAGCGGAGCGCGGCTGCGCGCGAGCCCCCCCATCAGGGTCATGGGACTTTCCCTCAGGTCGGCCGAGGGGCCACCTCAGAGCTTGACCAGCCGCTCCAGTGCGCGCCCCAGCGTGTCGGCCGACTTCGCGAAACAAAAGCGGATGACACCCTCATCGCGGCCGTCAGGGTAAAACGCCGACACCGGGATGGCGGCCACGCCGTGCTCGCGCGTCAGGCGCTCGGCGAAGGCACGGTCGCCCTCGTCACTGATGGCGGCGTACTTGACGCACTGGAAGTAGGTGCCCTGGCAGGGCAACAGCTCGAAACGCGAGCCGGCGAGCGCCTGGCGGAAAATGTCGCGCTTGCCCTGGTAGAGCGCCAGCAACTGCGCGTACCAGCCCGGCTTCTGCATGAACTCGGCCAGCGCCACCTGCGAGGGCGTGTGCACCGTGAACACGATGAACTGGTGGGCCTTGCGGAACTCGGCCATCAGCTCACGTGGCGCCAAGGCATAGGCCACCTTCCAGCCGGTGGCGTGGCAGGTTTTCCCGAAGCTCGACACCACCACGCTGCGCTGCACCAGCTCGGGGTGGCGCATCACGCTCTCATGGCGAACACCGTCATAGACCATGTGCTCGTAGACCTCGTCGGACAGCACCACGATGTCGGTGTCACGCACCACATCGGCGAGGGCTTGGAGGTCTTCGGGCGTCCACACACTGCCCGTGGGGTTGTGCGGGCTGTTGACGATGATCATGCGGGTGCGCGGCGTCACCAGCGCCTTCACCGCCGCCCAATCGGGCCGGTAAGCGGGCGCCGCCAGATCGGCGTAGACCACCTTGCCGCCTTGCAACGCCACGGAAGGCGCATAGCTGTCGTAAGCCGGCGTGAACACGATGACCTCGTCGCCCGGGTTCACCAACGCCGCGATGGCTGTGAAGATGGCCTGGGTCGCGCCGGCAGTGACCGTGACCTCGGAGGCCACGTCGTACTGCGCACCGTAGAGCGCCTCGACCTTGGCCGCGATGGCCTCGCGCAGCACCGGCATGCCTGCCATCGGCGCATATTGGTTGTGGCCCGCACGCGAGGCCGCATCGAGCGCGTCAAGCAGCTCGCGGGGCGCGTCGAAGTCCGGGAAACCTTGCGAGAGGTTGATGGCGCCGCACTCCTGCGCCAGGGCCGACATCACCGTGAAAATGGTGGTGCCGACGGCGGGCAGGCGGGAGCTCAAAGGGGCGGGGAAGCTGGGCATGAACGCAGCATAGCCGCGCAGGCGGAGCGTGCGTAAGCAGACGCATCCCGCCGGGCGTGGCATGCTGCACCCCAGGCCCTTTGCACACCCCCCCGATGCCCGCCCACCTCGTCTCCCCGCGCGCATGGCTGCGCCACCCACTGATGACGCTGACCTGCGCTGCCTTGGCAGCCTTGGCTGCTTGCGGCGCCACCCCGAGCACACCTGCGTCAGCCGCAGCCAGGATGGCAACTGCCGCGTCGACCAACGACGCGTCACCAGACAGCGCCGGCGAGGCCGCCGACTTCGTCCGGTGGCGCGCCCAGTTCCGCAACCAGGCACTCGCCGCCGGCATCCGCGAAACCACCTTGCAAGGCACGCTCGACCAGGCCCGTTTCCTGCCGCGCACCATCGCGCTCGACCGCAGCCAGCCCGAGTTCACGCGCAGCACCTGGGACTACCTCGACAGCGCCGTCTCCAACACCCGCGTGAGCAACGGGCAGGCTCGACTGGCCCAGGTGCGGGCCGATGCGGACGCCGCATCCGCCCGCTTCGGCGTGCCGCCTGCGGTGCTGACGGCGGTGTGGGGCATGGAGAGCAACTACGGCCAGAACTTTGGCGACGTGCCCGTCATCGACGCCCTGGCCACCCTGGCCTTCGAGGGCAGACGCGAGGCCTGGGCGCGCGGTGAGCTGCTCGCCGCCCTGAACATCGTCCAGCAAGGCGACATCGACCCCGCCCACATGATCGGCTCCTGGGCCGGCGCGATGGGCCAGACCCAGTTCATGCCCTCGGCCTTCCTGGCCCATGCGGTTGACGCCGATGGCGACGGGCGCCGTGACATCTGGCGCAGCATGCCGGACGTGCTGGCCTCGACGGCCAACTACCTGCGCAAGGCCGGTTGGGTGAGCGACGAGCCCTGCGCGCCAGAGCTGCGCCTGCCGGCCGACTTCAACCCCGAACGCGCCGACCCGGACACCCGCCAGGACAGCGCCCAGTGGGCCAGCGAAGGCGTGCGGATGGCCGACGGCAGTCCCTTGCCCGCCATGGCCCAGGCCAGCGTGCTGCAGCCTGCCGGCGCGAGGGGCCCAGCCTTCCTGGTCGGGCGCAATTTCCGCGCGGTGCTGCGCTACAACAACGCCACCAGCTACGCGCTCGGCGTGTGCTTGCTGGCGCAGCGCATCGATGGCGGTGCGCCTGTGCAGGCCGCCTGGCCGCGCGACCAGCGCCCCCTGAGCCGCAGCGAGGTCAAAGGGCTGCAAGCGGCCCTGAACCAACTGGGGCTGGCTGCAGGGGAAGCCGACGGCCTGTTCGGCCCGGCCACGCGCAAGGCCCTGCGTGCCTGGCAGCGCAGCCAGGGCAGGCCGGCCGATGGTTTCCCGACCGCCGAGGTGCTGCAGGCGCTGTTGTCGCCATCCACGGCGCCCTCAACAACGCCTTCATCGACACCCTCATCGACGCCTTGATCCAGGCCAGCCAGGCCCAGGCCCAGGCTCAGGCTCAGCGCGCCAGCTCGGCACGCATCGCGTCGATGACACCCTTGTAGCTGGGTTGGCCGAAGATGGCGCTGCCGGCCACGAAGGTGTCGGCGCCCGCGTCCGCGATGCGGCGGATGTTGTCCACCTTCACGCCACCGTCGATTTCCAGACGGATGTCACGGCCCGAGCCGTCGATCAGCTTGCGCACCTTCTCGGCCTTGCGCAGCGTGCTGTCGATGAAGCTCTGGCCGCCAAAGCCGGGGTTCACGCTCATCAGCAGCACCACGTCGACCTTGTCGATCACCCACTCCAGCACGTCGATCGGCATGGCCGGGTTGAACACCAGCCCGGCCTGGATGCCCTCGGCCTTGATCAGCTGCAGCGTGCGGTCCACGTGGGTGGACGCATCGGGGTGGAAGGTGACGATGTCGGCGCCGGACTTGGCGAATGCCGTCGCCAGGGCATCGACTGGCTGCACCATCAGGTGCACGTCGATGGGCACCTTCGTGCCATCGGCCTTCACGCTGTGCTTGCGCAGGGCCTGGCAGACCATCGGCCCGAAGGTCAGGTTGGGCACGTAATGGTTGTCCATCACGTCGAAGTGGATCCAGTCGGCGCCGGCGTCGATGACGTGGCGCACCTCTTCGCCCAGGCGGGCGAAATCGGCAGACAGGATGCTGGGGGCGATGCGGAAGGTGCGGGGGGCGGACGACATGGCAGCGGCGATTGGGATGGGCAAGGCCGCCATTGTAGGAAGCCCGGCCCGGTTTTGCCCACCGCCGGCCATGTCGGAGCACGGCGCATCAATGTCCATGTTCACGCCCGGGCTCACACCCAGGCTCGCACCCAGGCTCAGTAGCCCCAGGTGCTTTGCGGCATCAACCAGGGGAAGCTCATGTACTTGCGCTGACGGGCCACGCACTTGCGCGAGGCCGTAGCGCTGTCCACGGTCTTGTCGACCGCGTAGCTGATCCACTCGGCGTAGCTGTCGGTGAGCTCCAGCGTGGAGTAGCCCGAGCTGCTGCTGTTGAAGAAGCGGATGTGCGGGTTGGCCGCCTGCACCGCGGGCGCCACCAGGGCCTGCACGGCCAGTTCGCGCACACGGGGGTCGGCGTCGGCGGCGAGCAACTCGCCCAGGGTCGAGGATGTGATCGACGGCGTCATGAACTCGGCGCCCAGGTAGTTGGAGGTGTCGATCAGGTTGGGGCTGGTGTAGTCGAACTTGATGTCGCTGGCGATGTGGGTGTGCAGGTCGCCGGTGACGACCAGGAAATTCTTGACGGCCGCCTGGCGCAGCGCGGCCGAGATGGCCAGGCGCTCGGCGCCGTAGCCGTCCCAGGCATCGACGTTGAAGGGCGTCAGCGGGCTGGCGATCGGGGTCAGCGAGAGGCGGCCGAAGTAGGTCTGGTTACCCATGAGCTTCCAGGTGGCGCGCGAGGTGGTCAGGCCGTCGACCAGCCAGTTGTGCTGGGCCTGGCCCAGCAGGGTGCGGCCGCCCGCATCGCCCTTGCTGCATCCCAGCGGGGCGTAGCGCTGCAGGTAGTCGCCTTCGCCGCAGGGGTGGTTGCTGCGGTAGGTGCGGTTCTCGATCATCAGCAGGTCGAGGAAGCCGGCGAAGTCGAAGCGGCGGTAGACGGTGAGGGCGTCGAACGGGTGGGTGGCGTTGCTGTTGAAGCTGACGCGGGCCGGCACGTACTCGGTCCAGGCGCGTTGCGAGTCCAGCTTGAGCTGCTTGAGCAGGGCGGGGCTGTTGCCGTACTTCGGGTCGGTGGTGTAGGGGTGGTCGGGCGCGCCCAGGGTGTCGCGGGCGTAGTCCCAGTAGACGTCGTTGGCGGTCTCGTGGTCGTCCGGCACGCAGATGAAGGTGTGGCGCTCCATCGCGGCCTGCAGCTTGCGGTCGCTGCGGATGGTGCGGTAGATGAAGCGGTAGTCGGCCAGGTCCAGGGCCGCGGTGCCACCCGAGGGCAGCAGCAGGGTGCGGTCGGCGTAGGGCAGGCTCTGGAAGCGCGGGTCGCCGGCGGTTTCGTAAATGAAGTCGCCCAGGTGCAGCACGAAGTCCAGGCTCTCGTCGCGCGAGAGGTGCGACCAGGCGCCGTAGTAGCCGTTGGTGAAGTCCTGGCAGGTGGCCAGGCCGAACTTCAGTCGGCGCACACCATTGGGCGCGGACGGCAGGGTGCGGCAGCGGCCGGTGCGGCTGAGGGTGCCGGCGTAGATGAAGCGGTAGTAGAAGCGGCCACCGGCGGGCGTGGCGGGCAGTTGGCCGTCGAGGTCGACCTTGACGGTGAAGTCGCGCTCCGGGCCGATCTGGTCGGGGCGCACTTCGGCTTGCAGCACCAGCTGGCTGAACTGCGCGTCAGATGCCACCTGCAGGTAGAGCGATTCGCTGGCGCGCACTTCGCTGGCGCGGATGTGCGTCCACAGGATCACGCCCGTGACGCTGGGGTCGGCCGAGGAGATGGACAGGTCGAAGACGCGGTCCGAGTCGGTGCGCAGGTTGGCGACATCAATGGGGCTCAGGCCCAGCTTGGCGAACGACGCGGCCTGCGCCTGCCAGGTGACCAGCAGGCCACCGCCCAGGGCGCCCAGCGCCGACAAAAATCCACGACGGTCCATGTGTGTGCTCCTCGGTGAACGGGGCATCTCCGGCCCCGCGCATAGTCAATACGGGTTATGCGCATGCTCGCCGTGGGGCATGACACCCCCATGACGAACAGGGTCGGTCGGCCCAACACCCCCCAACCGTGTGCCTAGAATGGACCGCATGAACCACGCCGAATTCAGCTGCACCGTGCAGCCTCAGTACCTGGAAGACCAGAGCAATCCGTCGCGCAACGAGTACGCGTTCGCCTACACCGTCACCATCGTCAACAGTGGGTCGGTGGCCGCGCAGCTCATCGGTCGGCAATGGCTCATCACCGACGCCACAGGGCGCGTCGAGGAAGTCCGCGGCCTGGGCGTGGTGGGCCACCAGCCCTTGCTCAAACCCGGCGAGCGCTTCGAATACACGAGCTGGGCCCGGCTGGAAACGCCCCACGGCAGCATGCAGGGCACTTTCTTCTGCATGACCGACGAAGCCCGCCTGTTCGAGGCGCCGATCCCCGCTTTCACGCTGGCGCGCAGCCAGTCGCTGCACTGATGGGGGTGGTGTCGCGGCTGGTCCGCCCTTTCACCCGTCAGGCCTGGTGGCCGCGCCCGGGCAATGGTTTCGACATCGAGGCCTTGCTGGATGCCGCCGATGCGCAGGCCGCGCCGGTTGAGCGCCACATCTGGCTGATCCGCCTGCTGGACTGGGTGCGCCGCGGCGAGCCCGTCAGCGGCATGCAATGCGTGGTGCGCCTGCTGGACGCCTCGGCCCACCCTGTGAGGCGGGAGCGCGTGGTGGCCTTGCTCGCCGCCACCTGGCGCGACACCGACGTCGCCGCGCTGCTGGCCGATTTCGGCTTCTCCCCGCGCTTTGCCTTCCTCAACGAACTGGGCGAGCGCCTGCGCCGCCGGGTGTTGCCGCAAAGCCCCGAGACGACCGACATGGCCGTCTTGTTCGGCCTGCTGTTCAGCGGGGCCGACGATGCCGACTGGCTGGCCGCCCTGGACGAGGCCACGCTGGATGGCATCGGCGCCCTTTGGCGCGAAGCGCTGGTGCATGACGCTGCGCCCTTTGGCGACCCCCAGCGCGCCCCGCTGGGCTGGCGCGACACCTTCTACGACGCCATGCTCTACCTGGCCACGCAGGTGCGTGCCATCGGCTTCTCGCCGGGCTTCCGCGGCCGCATGGGCATCAGCGTGAGCCACGACTTCGATGGCGGCAACGCCATGCCCGTCGAAGCCGATCCAGCGGAGGCCAGCGCGCGTTCGGCTTTCCGCCAGCTGACCCACGCCATCGAACGCATGCGCGACCATGCGCTGGACCTCACCCTGGCGAACCCGTCCGATGCCGCTGCGGCGCCATCGTCCACGCTGCTGCAAGAGGCCCAATACCTGCGCGTGCTGCTGGACACCTGCGTCGAGGCCGCCCACGGCCTGCACGGCCACTTCGACACGCAAGGCATCTCGGTCAACCTGGTGTTCCAGATCGACCAGCTCTGCGAGCGCTGCCGGCGCATTGAATTGCTGCTCGACGCCGTGCTCGCGCCGCAACCCGGCCCTGCCTTGCACCGCCTGGTGCTGACGCTGGTGACCGTGGGCCGCGACCGTCGCAGCGTGCGCGCGCTGTTCTCGCAGCACACCTCGCAGCTGGCGCGGCGCGTGGCCGAGCGCAGCGCCGCCACGGGCGAGCACTACATCACCCGCAGCCGCGACGCCTACATGAACATGCTGGCGCGGGCCTCGGGCGGCGGCGCCGTGCTGGCAGGCACCACGTTCATGAAGTTCGCGGTGTTGTCGCTGGGTTTGTCGCCCTTCCTGGCGGGCCTGGGCGCGGGCGTGAACTACGCCGTGAGCTTCGTGCTGGTGCAGTGGCTGCACTTCACCGTGGCCACCAAGCAGCCGGCCATGACGGCGCCGGCCATGGCCGCCAAGCTGGCCGATGTGCGCAGTGACGAAGCCGTGGAAGGTTTCGTCGATGAGGTCGCGCACCTGCTGCGTTCACAGATGGCCGGCATCGTGGGCAACCTGATGGTGGTGGCGCCGCTGGTGCTGGGCGTGCAGGCGCTGGCCTGGTCGGTGAACGGCCGGCCGCTCGTCAATGTCCACGAGGCCCACCACGTGCTGGAGACGCTCACGCTGCTGGGGCCCACGCTGTGGTACGCCGCGTTCACCGGCGTGCTGCTGTTCGCATCCAGCATTTTGGCGGGTTGGGCGGAGAACGCCTTCGTGCTGCACCGGCTGGACAGCGCCTTGCGCCACAACCCGCACATCCAGGCCTGGCTGGGCAAGGCACGGGCGGAGCGCTGGTCGGCTTGGGGGCGGGAGAACGTCTCGGGTCTGGCCGCCAACATCTCGCTGGGGCTGATGCTGGGCATCGTGCCCGTGCTGGGCTACTTCTTCGGCCTGCCACTGGACGTGCGCCACGTGACGCTGTCCACCGGGCAGGTGGCCGCCGCTGTGGGCACGCTGGGCTGGCCGGTGCTGCACGAGCCGCAGCTGTGGTGGTGCGTGGTCGCCTTGCCACTGACGGGCATGCTCAACGTGGGGGTGAGTTTCACGCTGGCCTTGCGGGTGGCCGTGCGCTCCCGCGGCGTGCGCGTGACCGACCGCGCCCGGCTTTGGCGCGCGGTGCTGCGCCGCCTGGTGCGTCAGCCTGGCTCGTTCCTGTTGCCGCCGCGCTCGGAGGGGTGATCGGACGGAGGCAGGGCGTCGCGGTGCTCGGCGTCTTCGCTGCCTGCATCGTCGTGCAACTCACCCTGCCGGCGCCCGGAAAACATCGTCCACCAGATCAGGAAAACGAACAGCGCCAAAGCGCCCACGGCTTCCAGCACAATCAGTGACATGGCTTGGGTTTCCGGGTGGGATGTGATGCAGCGTTTTGGAACCGTCGCACCGCGCGGTGTGCGGTGGGTGGGCTTGGTCTGGATTGTAGGCAGCCTGCTGGGCTGTGGCAGCCTCGGCGGCGGCAGGGCGGGTGGCAGCGGCGCGGCCCCGGTGGTGTCGGCCACGGGCTCATCGTCGGGTACGCCGTCGGGAACATCGCCAGGCACCTCGGTTGACGGCGCGCCGGGAGGCACCGCCATCACGCCCGAAGGGCCCAGCATGTTGCGCCCCAAGGCGCGCTGGACGCAGGCCACGTGGCGCGACCTGCCCGGCTGGGAGAACGACCGCACCAGCGCCTGGTGGCCCGCGCTGGCCAAGGGCTGCGCCAAGCCGGCGGCTGGCTGGGCCAAGGTCTGTGAGGAAGTGCGCCGGCTGGGGCCCGACTGGGGCAGCCGGGTGGACGACGGCTTCGTGAGGCAATGGGTGGAGAGCCACTTCCAGCCCTGGCGCGTGACCGCGCTGGACGGCGCCAGCAACGGGCTGCTGACCGGCTACTTCGAGCCCCTGCTGGATGGCCGCCGCAAGCCCGACGCCCGCTTCGCCTACCCGCTGCACCGCGCGCCTGCGGGCCTGGGCCAGCGCAAGCCCTTCTTCACACGCAGCGAGCTCGAATCGACGCCCGAGGGCCGCGCGGCCATCGCCGGGCGCGAGGTCGTGTGGCTGGCTGACCCGCTCGATGTGCTGCTCATCCAGGTGCAGGGCTCGGGCCGCATCCGCCTGCTCGACGAACCCACGCAGCAGGGTGCGCCGAGGGTCATCCGCCTGGCCTTTGCCGGCCACAACGAACAGCCCTACATGTCGGTGGCGCGCTGGCTGGTGGACCAGGGCGCCTTCACGCTGGAGCAGGCCTCGTGGCCGGCCATCCGCAGTTGGGCGCAGGCCAACCCGGGCCGCGTGGGCGAGATGATGGCGGCCAACCCACGCGTCGTCTTCTTCCGTGAAGAGCCCCTGCCCGACCCGGAGCTGGGCCCCAACGGCGCGCAGGGCGTGCCCCTGACGCCCGGACGCTCCATCGCCGTGGACCGCGACAGCGTGCCCCTGGGCACCCCCGTGTGGCTGGACAGCACCCTGCCGCAGACCTGGGTGGCCGGTGCCATGCCCACCCCCTCGCCGCTGCGCCGCCTCGTCATGGCGCAAGACACCGGCGGCGCCATCCTGGGCGCCGTGCGCGCCGATTTCTTCTGGGGCTGGGGCGACGAGGCCTTGGCGCAGGCGGGGCGCACCAAGCAGCCGCTGGCGATGTGGGCGCTGTGGCCCGTGCAGGGCACGGCTCCCTGACCGCCGCGGCCCCGCAAGGCCCGCAAAGCCGTCAAGGCCCCAGCCGGAACGACAGCCCCGTGGTCAGCGCCGCGTCGTTGCGCCGCTGCCCTGCGGCCACACGCCGCGCATAGGCATCGGTGAAGGCCACGGTCAGCGCGAGCGTGCGGGTCATGTCGACGCTCAGCACGGTGCTGAAGTGGAGTGCCTGGTTGCGGTCCCCGTCGATGGAGAAGGTCCCTTCCAGGCGCTGCTTGAGTTGCACATGGGGCGTGAACTGGCGCGTGTACTCGTTGCCCAGCACCACGACGTTGCTGGCAAACCGGGTGTCGGTTTCGCCGCCAATGGTCTTGAGGCCCCGGTAACGGCTGACGCTGCGGCCCACGCCCACAGAGGCGTCCAGCGTCTCGTCGGCTTCGCGCAGCACATGCCGGCCCACACCCACCGCCACCTGCGTCTTCACGCGCAAGTCCAGGACGCGGTCGTGGGCCGCACCCACGCGGGCGAAGGCGAAGTTGTCGGTGTCGAGGTCCCGGTCGTGCTCGACGGTGCCAGCCCAGCGCCCCGCGGTGGTGTCACGCTGGGCGCCCCGGCCCGACTGGGATTCGCTCACTGCGGCCAGCACCGAGGTCTTGCCCGCCGCCTGCCGCTTGGCCACATCGAGGTCGAGCCGTGCGGCCGTGGTCTGGCTGTTGCCGGCCGTGAGCGCCAGGGAGGCCGTCATGCGACCGACCCATTCGCTCGGTGCATCGGCCGGGCTGGCGGCGAAGGGTGCCGCAGCGCCTTGTGGCGCCACGACCAGCACCGGGTCGGGCCGCAGGATCAAGGGCTCGGCACGGGCAACCGCACGTGCGCCGCTGGGTGTGGGCAGGGGCGCAGACGGGGGCGAGGGCAGGGCTTCGGCTTGGGCCTGAGCTGGCGATGCGACCGGCAGCAACAGGCACAGCAAAAGAGGGGCGTGGCGGGGCATGGCTGGGCTGGCACGGAGGTTCGCGGAGCGGGCATTGTCCGCCACGCACCCCGGCCTGCGGCCTGCGCCGCCCCTTGTCAGTACGTTTTGTAGGGCAAGAACTTGCCCGACATGACGATGTTGACGCGGTCACCCGCGGCATTGGGCTCGCGCTGCAAGTCCATCTTGAAGTCGATGGCGCTCATGATGCCGTCGCCGAACTCTTCGTGGATCAGGGCCTTGAAGGTCGTGCCATACACGCTGATGAGTTCGTAGAAGCGGTAGATCAGCGGGTCGGTGGGCACGCTGGTGGGCAGGCTGCCTTTGTAGGGCACTTCCTGCAGCCACAGCATGGCTTCTTCGGGCAGGTCGAAGATCTTGCCCAGCGTGGCGGACTGGGCGGCGTCCAGCGTCATCTGGCCCAGGCAGGCGGCGGTCACCCACTCCTTGCTCAAGCCCACTTGCTTGGCCACGTCGGCCCACTTCAGGCCCTTCTTGACTTTGGCTTGGATGATCAGGTCGGTGACGTCTTCGCGGTTCATGGTGTGCTCCTGGGATGTGAGGGAATGCGGTCAGCGGAACTGCCGCTGCGCTTCGGTGATGGGCACGTCGTTGATGCTGGCCTCGCGACGGGCCATCAGGCCGTGCTCGTCGAAGGTCCAGTTCTCGTTGCCGTAGGCCCGGAACCATTGGCCCGCGTCGTCGTGGTACTCGTACTCGAAGCACACGGCAATGCGGTTGTCGGTGAAGGCGAACAGGCGCTTCTTCAGCTTGTACTGGTGCTCCTTGGCCCATTTGCGCGTCAGGAAAGCGACGATGGCATCGCGGCCCTGCAGAAATTCGCTGCGGTTGCGCCACCACGAATCGGGCGTGTAGGCCATGGCGCAGCGCAGCGGGTCCTTGCTGTTCCAGGCGTCCTCGGCCATCTGCACCTTGAGGCGGGCTGTTTCTTCGGTGAAAGGGGGCAGCGGCGGGCGGCTGCCGGGTGTGTCGGTCATGGCGGTCTCCTGCCGATGCGCTCAGGCCGCTTGGGCGAGCAGCCCAGGTCGCACCTGGGGTGGGTGCGTGGGCGCGCGGCCGTGGCTGAGGTCTTTGGCGCGCGCCACCAGGAAGTCGACCAGGTGGTTGCGCAGGGGGTAGAACTGGGGGTCGTGGTGCAGGCCGGCGCGGCTGCGGTCACGGGGCAGGGTGTTGACCACGATCTCGGCGATGCGGGCGCGCGGTCCGTTGCTCATCAGCAGGATCTTGTCGGCCAGCAAGATGGCCTCGTCCACGTCGTGTGTGATCATGAACACCGTCTGCTTCGTTTCGGCGCAGATGCGCAGCAGCTCGTCCTGGATGGTGCCGCGCGTGAGGGCATCGAGCGCGCCGAAGGGCTCGTCGAGCAGCAGCATCTTGGGCTCGATGGCGAACGCGCGGGCAATGCCCACACGCTGCTTCATGCCGCCCGAGAGCTGCGAGGGCAGCTTGTCGATGGCCGCGCCCAGGCCCACCATCTGCACGTACTTCTCCACGTGGCTGAGCACCTCGGACTTGCCCTTCTCAGGCCACTTCGAGCGCACCGCGAACGCGATGTTCTGGCCCACCGTGAGCCAGGGCATCAGGGCGTGGCCCTGGAACACGACGCCACGCTCCAGGCCAGGCGCCGTGACCTCGCGGCCGTCCATGAACACATGGCCTTCGCTGCTGTGCTCCAGGCCCGCCAGGGTGTTGAGGATGGTGGTTTTGCCGCAGCCAGAGTGCCCGATGATGCAGACGAACTCGCCGCGCTGGATGCCAAAGTTCACGCCCTCGAACACCGGCTCTGCGGCGCCCGGGTAGGCCTTGCCCAGGCCTTCGATTTTCAGGAAGTCAGTCGACATACGTCACCGCCTTTTGCAATCGGCCGAAAGCGGCGTCCAGGGCCATGCCCACCAGCCCGATCATCAAGATGGCAAAGATCACATTGGGCAAGGAGAGGTTGTTCCACTCGTTCCAGACGAAGTAGCCGATGCCTGTGCCACCCACCAGCATCTCTGCAGCCACGATCACCAGCCACGCGATGCCCATGCTGATGCGCATGCCCGTGAGAATGGTGGGCGCCGCGGCCGGCAGGATCACCTCGACGGCTCGCCGCCAGGCCGACACCTCCAGCGTGCGCGCAACGTTCAACCATTCGCGGCGCACGCCCGCCACACCGAAGGCCGTGTTGATGAGCATGGGCCAGACGGAGCAGATGAAGATCACGAAGATGCCCGACGCGGCCGAATCCTTGATGGTGTAGAGCGCCAGAGGCATCCACGCCAGCGGCGAGATGGGCTTGAGCACCTGGATGAAGGGGTCGAGTGCGCGGTGCACCAGCGGCGACATGCCGATGGCGAAGCCCAGGGGGATCGCCACGAGGGCCGCGATGAGGTAGCCGGCGCCCACCCGGCCCAGCGAATAGGCCAGCTGGATGCCGATGCCTTTGTCGTTCGGGCCGTTGTCGTAGAACGGGTCGGTGATGCTCGACCAGATCGTGGCGCCCATGACGGCCAACGTGGGGAAGTTGCTCGCGGTGCTCCCGCCCGCAACGCCGCCAGGGTCCTTGCCCATCAGCTTCATGTACTCCACCTGCTCCGGTGTGAGCGCGGGGCCGGCAGCCACCTTGGGCAGCGTGGCCAGGTGCCACACACCGAGCACCACCGCCATCAGCAGCAGAGACAGCAGCCGGGCACGGGTGCGCTCGCTGCGCCACCAGGGGGATGAAACTGCCGGTGTGGCCATGGTGCGTGCCTCAGGTGCGCTTGATCGCAAAGCCGTTGATGTAGGCCTCGGGCTTGGTCGGATCGAAGGCCTTGCCCATCACCTTGAAGCCCGGGTAAGCGCCAGCGGGTGCGGTTTCACCGAGCTCTTTCATGTACTTCTTGGCGTCCGTCAACAGGAACACCTTCTCGGCGATCTGGTTGTAGCTGACATCGCCCTTGATGTAGCCCCAGCGCTTCATCTGCGTGAGCATCCACACCGCCATCGACTGCCAGGGAATGGGGTTGAAGTCCGCGCGGTCGGGCACCGTGCGCACATTGCCCAGGCCGTCTGCGAACTTGCCCGTGAGCACCTGCGTCAGCACCGCTTCGGGCTGGTTGAGGTACTCCTTGGGCGAAATCACCTTCGCGATGAGTTCGCGGTTCTTCGGCTGGCGGGCCATCGCGGCCGAGGTCAACACGGCGCGGTACAGCGCTGCGAAGGTGTTGGGGTTCTGCTGGATGAACTCGGCGCTGGTGCCGAAGGCGCAGCAAGGGTGGCCGTCCCAGATCTCTTTGGTGAGCATGTGGATGAAGCCCACCTCCTCGAATACGGCGCGCTGGTTGAATGGGTCGGGGCCGAGGTAGCCGTCGATGTTGCCGGCGCGCAGGTTGGCCACCATTTCGGGCGGCGGCACCACGCGGATCTGGATGTCGCGGTCGGGGTCCAGGCCCGCTTCGGCCACGTAGTAGCGCAGCAGGAAGTTGTGCATCGAGTACTCGAAGGGCACGGCGAACTTGAAGCCCTTCCAGTCCTTCGGGTCGCGTTTGTCCTTGTGCTTCATCGCCAGGGTGATGGCCTGGCCGTTGGTGTTCTGGATGGTCGCCACGTGCATGGGCTTGGCCGTCGAGCCCAGGCCCAGCGTGATCGACAATGGCATGGGCGAGAGGAAGTGTGTGGCATCGACTTCCTTGTTGATCATGCGGTCGCGGATCAGCGCCCAGCCGGCGGTTTTCACCACGCTCACGTCCAGGCCCTGCTTGCGGTAGAAGCCCAGGGGGTGGGCCATGATGAGAGGCGTGGCGCAGGTGATGGGGATGAAGCCGATCTTCAGCTCTTTCTTCTCCAGCGGCGCTGCCTCTTGGGCCATGGCCTGCAGGCTGGCCACCGGCAACACGCTGGCGATGGCCGCCATGGCCGAGCCCTTGCCCACGGCGCGCATGAAGCTGCGGCGGGTGGCTTCCTGCGGGAACAAGGCCTTGACCAGGCTGGCCTCGATGAACTGCTGCGAGTAGGCCTCAAACTCGGCCGTCTCGCTGCGGCGCGTCAGCTCCTGGATGGCCTCGCCACGGCTGGCGGCATCGTGCTGATCGGGGGCGTGGTCGCCGCCACACGCACAGCTCAGGCGCAGGGGGCGGTCGGCGTCATACGGGTCGAAGTGATCGGTCGAGCGGGACATCGTGGGCTCCTGAGCGGCCCCACCGGACGGCGGTGGGCGACGTACCTACTGTAGGCAGCCCGGTCGTGCCTCGCCATCACGGCATTTGTGATTCGCATGTAGGGCCAGCACTACACGCCGGCGCCCGTGGCAACTCAGGCACTCACGACTTGCTGGCGCACGGCGTACAAGGCGAGCTCGACGTCGTTGCGCGTGCCGGTTTTTTCGAGGATGCGGGCGCGGTAGGTGGACACGGTGTTGGGCGAGAGGCTGAGCGCCTGCGCGATCTGGCCCACGCTGTGGCCCTCCGCCAGCAGGCGAAACACCTGATGCTCCCGCTGCGACAGGCTCTCGTGCGGCGCCTCGGCGCGGGGCTCGCTGAGCGCGCTGGCCAGCAACTGCGACACGGAGGGCGTCAGGTACACACCGCCGGCCGCCGCGCGCCGCACCGCCGCGACGATGTCGTCCGGATCGGCGCTCTTGTTGAGGTAGCCCGCCGCACCCGCCCGGATGCAGCGCACCGCGAACTGCTTGTCGGGGTAGGTGCTGAGCATGAGCACCGGCAGCGCTGGGGCCTCGGCTTTGAGCTGCTTGAGCACCTCCAGCCCATCGCGCCCGGGCAAGGCAATGTCCAGCAGCACGACGTCGATCTCCGACTCACCGCGGTCACCGACGCGTGTGCGGACATGCTGCATCGCTTCGGCACCGCACGCCGCCTCCGCCGCCACGCCAATGCCATCGTAGTCGCTCAGCACCTGGCGCAGACCCTGGCGAACGATGGCGTGGTCATCGACGATCAAGACCCTGATCACGCGGCCTTCTCCCGCGGCAGCGCCGATGTGCTGTCGATCGGCATGCTCAAGATGACGCGCGTGCCCTGTCCCGGCTCGCTGCTGATCTGCAGCCAGCCACCGTGGTGGCCGGCGCGCTCTCGCATCCCCATCACACCGTAGGCATCGGGCCGCTCGAACGCACTGGCAGGTGCGCCGCGGCCATTGTCCTGGACCAGGAGGGTGAGGTCACCGGGCGTGGCACGCACGCGGATGAGGACCTCGGTGGCCTGGGCGTGGCGCGCCACGTTGCTGAGCATCTCCTGGAAGATGCGGAAGATCGCGGTGGCCAGAGCCCCTTGCGGCGCAGGCAGCCCCGGGTCGATGTCGATCGACCACTGGCATGCCAGCTCACTGCTGTCGATGAAGTCCTGCACCTGCCACTCGAGCGTGGCCCACAGGCCCTGGTGGTCGAGGATGGAGGGGCGCAAATCGGTGATGATGCGCCCAACGTTGTCGACCGCGTTGTCGATCAGGCCTCGCATGCCATGGCACTTGCAGCGCAAACCGGGCTGGTCGGTCAGGCGCTTCTCCAGCCAGCTCACGTCCATTTTGAGGCCCACCAGCAGGCTGCCGAGCTCATCGTGGATCTCACGGGCAATGCGCGTGCGCTCGTCCTCGCGCACGTGCTCCAGATGGGCCTGCAGGTCGCGCAACTGGCTGAGGGCCTGACTCAGTGCCTGGGTGCGCTCTGTGACGCGGCGCTCCAGCTGCTCGCGGGCCTGACGCAGCTGCTGCTCCTGGCGTTTGCGCTGGCTGATGTCGACGAAGGTGACGACGGCACCCAGCACGTCACCGCCATCGAGGATGGGGTAGGAGGTGTACTCCACCGGCAAAGCGGTGCCGTCGCGGCGCCACAGCACCTCGCTGTCGATGCGGCAGGGCACGCCGGCCCGAAAGGCGCGGTAGATGGGGCAGTCGTCGGCCGGGTAGGGTGTGCCGTTGGGGTGGGTGTGGTGGGTGAGCACGTGCATGTTGCAGCCCAGCACCTCGTCGGGCCGGTAGCCCAGCATGCGCGCGCCAGCCGGGTTGATGAAGCTGCACAGGCCTTCGGTGTCCACGCCGAAAATGCCCTCGCCTGTCGATTCCAGCAGCAGGCTGAGGCGGTCACGCCAGACCGCTGCCGCGCGCCCCTGCGGCCCTTGCGCAGCGGCGGCGGCGGTGGCGGCGGTGGGCACCTTGATTTCGCTGGCGGTGAAGGGTTCGGGTCTGGACATGGCGACCGACACCCTGCAAGCCCCATGCCACCGCCACCCGTCTGAGCGCTGGGCTGCACACTGGCCCACCCGCTGGCCAGCCCCTTGATCAGCGTGCCCAGGCCTGCTTCAGCGCCTCGCCCAGCGTGTCATGCGCGTGCGCGGCCTCGGGCAGGAAACGCCCCAGGTTGATGAAGTCGTGGATGACGCCCGGCCATTCGTGCACCACGACGGGCACGCCCGCCTCCCGCAGGCGGGCGGCATACAGGTGGCCCTCGTCGGTGAGGGGGTCGCACTGCGCCAGCCCGATCCATGCCGGCGCCAGGCCCGCATGGCTGGGCGCGTGCAGGGGCTCGCGGTGCCAGCGCTCGCGCTGTGCACCACCCTGGGTCTGCTTCTCGAACCAGTGCATCAACTCCCAGGTCAGCAGGGTGGACTGCGAGTACTTCATCAATGACGCTGTCTTCATGCCCAGCTGCACCGAGGGATAGAACAGCGCTTGCAGCGCCAGCGGAATGCCAGCGTCACGTGCCATCAGGGCCGTCGATGCGGCCAGGGTGCCGCCCGCGCTGTCGCCGCCCACCGCCAGGCGTGTGGCATCGAGGCCCAGGCTGTGGCCGTGCTCGGCCAGCCATTGCAGGGCGGCGAAGCTGTCGTCCAGGCCGGCGGGGAATTTGTGCTCGGGCGCGAGCCGGTAGTCGATGGCCACCACCGCGCCGCCGCTGCGCTGCGCCAGCACGGTGCACATGGCCTCGCAGGTGTCGATGCCGCCGATCACGAAGCCGCCGCCGTGCAGGTAGAGGAACACCGGGAGGCCAGGCTCGGTGCTGGCGGCCCACAGCCGCGCCGGGATGGGGCCTGCCGGGCCGGGGATGTGGAAGTTGTCGACGCGCGCCATGGGCAGGGGCGGGAACGCCGTGGCGCCCACACCAAGGCTGTAGGCTCGCCGCGCCTGCGCCAGCGGCTGCGTGTGGATGGGCGGGAAGCCAGCGCGCTTGACGCTGTCGAGCAAGGCCTGCGTGGCTGGAGAAAAAACCGCCGGGGCGTCGTTGGCGCAAGCCGGGCTGGGCGTCGGGGTCATGGCTGTCTCCGTGTGGGGGTCAAGGCGCGGTGACGCGGATCTCCAGCTGCTCCGACTGGCTCTCGTCCACATCCCGGGTCGAGAGCGTACCGGATTGCGCCCGCTGCACGCGCCCACCGTTGCGCGCCACCACCACCCATTCGCCCAACGGCACGCTGACCGTGCTGGACAGCTCGGTGCGGCGGGTCTGCCCATCGGGATCGAGCTGACCGCCATAGGCGCTGCCTGGCTGCAGCGGCTGGCGTGACTGCGCTTCGATGTCCACCACCACATCGCGCCCACCGGACCAGCGCGGCGTCACGAAGAGGCCTTCGCCGATGTCGATCCAGACCGTTTGCGGCAGGGTCGCCACGGGGCTGAAGACGAACTGCCATGCGGTCACCGCCTGTGTGCGGCCCATGAACAGGCGCGCGCGCCCGCCATTGAGCACCATCACCTGCTGCACGCTGCTGCCCTGGGACTCCGTGCGCACCGTGCCCGCCGTCACGCCGGCCTGACCGATGACGCCACGGCGGCTGTCGATGATGACACGCCCCATCTCTATGCCGGCCTGGCGCTGGGTGCTGGCGCCCTGGCCACCCACCCGCCACTCGACCAGCAGGTTGCGCTGCGGCAGGCCATCGCGCGGTCCCGCCTGGGCGGCGCCCGGCAGGCACAGCGCCGCTGCCAGCGCCCCGGCAGCCGCCCAGCCGCCAGGCACGCCTCGAAGAGGCCGGGATCCGATTCGGTTTGCACGCATCTGCACAGTCCTTTCTCACGCCGCCGTGGGCGTCTGGCCGTCATCACATCCGTTCAGTGTGGGCCCAGTCGCCGCAGCGCGACGACCCCTAAAAGCGTGCAACAAGCACGCTCCGGGCGTTCATTTCCACCAGTCAAAAAAGATCGGCATCGGCGAAGCTCATGCCCAGACCCGAACGGTCGAAAAACGTTCACTCTGCCACGCAAGCCGCGCCTGTCCCGCGGTGGTGGCGATTCCTGGATTTGCATCGGATCGGAGGCCGTCACATGCAGCTCGAAGCCCTGTTCAAACAACCCCAGGCCCTGCCGGCCATCCCCAAGATCGTCCATGAGCTGATCGACAGCTTCAACAACCAGGACGTCTCCATCGACGACATCGCCAAGAAGCTGGCGGCGGACCCCGTGCTGTCGGCGCGCCTGCTGAGGCTGGCCAACTCGGCGTACTACCATGTGTCGCGCAGCATCGGCACCGTCAACGAGGCGCTGTCCATGCTGGGCTTCGTCACTGTGCGCACCCTGGTGATCAGCTCCGGCCTGACCGGCGGCTACAAGTCGATGCCCGGCATGGACCTGGGCAAGTTCTGGCGCTACAGCCTGCACACCGCCGCGGTGGCCAGCTGGGTGGCGAAAAAGGCAGGCGTCAATGGCGACCAGGCCTTCACCGTGGCCCTGATGCATGCCATTGGCCAGCTGGTGATGCATGCCGCCATGCCCGAGCAGATGCTGCAGGTCGACAAGCTGGCCTCGCCGCTGGACTGCCGCCGCCTGGACATGGAGACCACCTCGTTCGGCTACAACTTCTCGGCCGTCGGCGCCGAGTTGGCGCGCCAATGGCGCTTCCCCGTCAGCTTCGCCCAGGCCATCGCCCACTACCCCGATCCCCTGGCCCACGAGCCCTTCGATCCGGTGGCCGCCGTGATCCACATCGCCGCATGGCGCGCCCGTGCCGAGCACAACGGCCTGCAGCCTGCCGAGATGGCCGCCACCGTGCCGGCCGACGTCTGCAAGAAGCTGGGCCTGCCGCCCGAGACCCTGATCAACGAGATGCCGCCGCTGGCCGAGCTGTCGGAAGGGCTGGAATCGATGCTGGGCTGACGCCGGCTTCAGCTCAGATCGCCAATGGGTCCACGTCCACCGCCCAGCGGATCAAACCGCTGCGGCGGTGTTGTTGCGCCTGCGCCAGCCACACGGCCTGCGCCTCGCTGAGGAAGCGCTGCAGCACAGCCCGCTGCCCGCACTCGATCATCAACTGCGCCCGCTCGATGTTGGCCACGCGCTGCACAGGCGTGGGCACGGCCGGGTAGAGCATCAGGCCCGCGGCCTCTGGCGTTCGCGCCACCAGGTCTTGCACCGCGGTGGCTGCTGCCGCCAGGAAGCCCTGCGCGGCCTCCTGTGTCTTGCCCTCAGCGCGCAACATGGCCAGGCTGGCGTAGGGCGGCATGCCGGCCATCTGCCGCTCCTGCAGTTGGCGCGTCGCGAAGGCCGCGAAGTCGTAGCGCTGCAGCGCCTGGTAGAGCGGGTGGGTGGCGTGCCAGGTCTGCACCCACATCTCGCTGCGGCCGGCCACATCGGCATCGCGCCCCGCACGGCCCGCGGCTTGCAGCAGCAGCGCGAATTGGCGCTCGGCTGCGCGGAAGTCACTGGCGAACAGGGCAGCATCCGGGTTGACCGCCGCCACCAGCGTGATGCGGCGGAAGTCGTGCCCCTTGGCCACCATCTGCGTGCCCACCAGCACATCGACCTCGCCGGCGTGCATGCTCGCCAGTTGCGCCTCCAGCGCACCCTTGTGCTTGGTGACATCCGCGTCGATGCGGCCCACGCGTGCGCCAGGCAGCGCCGCGGCGAGTTGTTCCTCCAGGCGCTCGGTGCCGCGGCCCACGGGCTGGATGTCTTGGTTGCCGCAATCGGGGCAGGCGCGCGGCACGCGCTCCGAGAAGCCGCAATGGTGGCAGCGCAAGGTGCGGTCGGCCTTGTGGAACACCCGCCAGGCGCTGCAGTGCGGGCAGCCGCTCTTCCAGCCGCAGTCGCTGCAATGCAGCACGGGCGCATAGCCACGGCGGTTGAGCAGCACCAGGCTTTGCTCGCCGCGCTCCACGCGTTGCGCGATGGCGTCCAGCAAGGGGCGTGACAGCGGCGGCGGCTCCTGCCCCATGGTGGCCTTGAGCACGTGGTTCTGGTCGAGCAGGCGCACGCGCGGCATGTCGCCCCCGCCGATGCGCTCGGGCATGTCCAGGCGGACGTAGCGGCCCGCGCCGCCCTCGGCGACCGGCAGGGCGTTGTGCCAACTCTCCAGGCTGGGCGTGGCCGAACCCAAAATCACCGGCACCTTCTCCAGGTGGGCGCGGTAAACGGCCAGGTCGCGGGCCGAGTAACGCGCGCCGTCTTGCTGCTTGTAGCTGGGGTCGTGCTCCTCGTCGACGACGATCAGGCCCAGGCGTGGCAGCGGCGTGAACACCGACAGCCGTGTGCCCAGCACCAGGTCGGCCTGGCCCTGCAGCGCCATCACCCAGTTGCGCAGGCGCTGGGCCGGCGTCAAGCCGCTGTGCAAGGAGACGATGCGCCGGCCAGCGAAGCGCTCGGCCACGCGCGCCTCCAGCTGCGGCGTCAGGTTGATCTCGGGCACCATCATGAGCACCTGCTGGCCAGCGTCGAGCGCGTCTTGGGCCCGGCGCAGGTAGACCTCGGTCTTGCCGCTGCCGGTGCTGCCCCACAGCAGGTAGGGCCGGGCGCCGCCCACCGCGAGGGCCGCCAGCGCCGAGGCCTGCTGCGCGCTCAGCGCGGGCAGCAGTGCCTGTGGTGCGTCAGGAGGTGCATGTTGGGTTGCGGGTGCCCCAGTGGTGGCATCCGAGGCCAGGGTCTTGTCCAGGCGCTTGAGGCGTCGTTGCAACTGCACCGCGTCCAGCTGGCGCAGCTCGGGTGGCAACACCATCAAGGCCATCTCGCCCAGGCCGCGCTGGTAGTAGGCCGCGGCAAAGTTGACCAATTGGCGCCACACCGATGGCAGAGCAGGCAAGCCGTCCAGCACCTCGGCCACGGCCTTGAGGCTCTCGGCAGCCAGCAGCTGCGCCTCGGCCGTGGGCTGCAGCGCCGACCAGACAACGCCCGTCACCATGCGCCGCCCCAGCGGCACCCGCACCAGCGTGCCTGGCGGCAGCGGCACCGCATGGAGGTAATCCAGCATGCCGACCAGCCCGCTGTGCTGCGGCGCTTCCACCACAACACCCAGGCGCACAGGGGTTTCGTCGGGGCTGGCGTCAGGCATCGTCATGAGCGAAGGCGTGTCGGAGAAATTCTGACAAAAGTGTGAAGAGGATGAGCCAAGTGCTTGATTTTCTGAGGACTCACCCTTATCCACGGGGTCTGTGGATAACTTTGTGGGAAAGCTTTGTAAACGCTCGCTAAATGCTTGTCACGTCGTCGTTTGACTCAGATTGCCTCACAAAGAGGCAGCGCGGTCGTTTCTATGTGAATCAATGACTTAGCCGCGGTTTGCGTGCATCACACCGGCCTTGCGCCGCTTCCCCAAGGCGGTGCAGTAGATCGCCCCTCGGTGGGGATAAGTGCGACGCGAGTGATCAAAATAAAGGGTTTTCCCTAGTTGCTCGGTGCCTTACACGGCTTGTCGGCGTTCGTGAACTGCGTCACAGATGGCAGCCTTCGCAAAATGACCCCAACTCTGCGCCGCGACCCGGCATTGCGCCCTCGCCGGTGCGCAGACCGTTGCAATTGTGCGCCGAATGCAGGGGCGGACGCACCGGTGCAGCGCACGCTGCGGCTGGTCAAGCACACGGGCCAATGTCCGGTTTGCCGCGCGACTTGGCACCGTTACCCAACGCAGCACTGCAAGTGTGTCGGCTAAGCCATTGATTCGCAAAGGGCGATGACCTGACAACAAGCTGTGGATAACTTTGTGGGGAACCTTGGGGGGCTGTGGGCATTGCGCGCCACGCCCCGGGCTTTCCCGAAAAGCCGAACGGATTTTGCATTTGCACATTACCCAATCAAATCAATGACTTGCGTCATGAATCCGCGCGCCACAGGGGGCTTGACAAAGTCACCGGATTACCTCTCGCCGAGCGCCATCTTTTGGGGATAACTGCCCCAAGGTGGCGCACACCGCAGGCCGAGGCTCCCCGCTTGTGGGCACGTGCTGGAATGACGGCGGCGCCCGGTTGCGTCATCTGACGACAAAATGCACCACATCGTGTCCCTTGAGCGGGGGAGTGACCGCCGGGGCCGCGCATTGGGCCTGCGCAAACGTTGACGCTCGGGTTATGCTGGGGCTTGCGCGATGCGTTGGTGCGGGGGCGGACACGCCTGCGGGCCTGCAACGCGCGTCAAACATCCACTCAGACCCTAGCGAGACAAACCATGAGCTTCTCGATCGAATCCAAACTCGGCGACCTGCTGGACAACGAAGCCACCAAGGCCATCCTGGAAAAGCACCTGCCCGGCATCTCGACCCACCCGCAAATCGCCATGGGCAAGGGCTTCGCCCTGTCGATGGTGGCCAAGTTCTCCGGTGGCCTGATCACCGACGAGCTGCTGCAAAAGGTCAACGCCGATCTGGCCGCCCTGTGATCTGACGCAGGTCGCCGCTGGCGCCGCCCTCATGGCGCGTGCCGGCCGCATCTGCGCATAAAAAAGCCTCCCCGGCACCGCGCCGCAGGGAGGCTTTTTCTTGGGCGCAGTGGCTCAGGGCCAGGTTTCGGTCGGCTGTGAGCAGTCGGGGGCGGCGGGGTCCACGTCGCAGCGGATGCGCTTGATGATCTTCAGGCCCTTCTTGTCGTAGAAGCCCTTCTCGGCCATGTCGATGCGGCCGTCGCGCATGAGGGTGACGTAGCGCTCAGCGTCGGCTTCGCTGGGGTCCAGCCAGAATTTGTCCGGGATGGTGGCGTCGGCGCGCCGGGTCAGGTCGACGATCTGGTCGAAGCGGCTCAGCCACGCTTCGCGCGAAATCTGGCCATAACCCGGCGGGAACTTGTCCCGCTTGAAGATCATCTGGTAGGTCAGGATCGTCAAGGGGAAGCGGTGCACCGCGCCCTTGCTGCCCATGCCCTTGTGCAACTCCAGCGGCTTGTACGCGATCGACGGCGCCATGACGACGTCGACGTTGCCGTTGTTGAACATGGTGCCGAAGTTCATGATGTCGGCCGCGACGGGGCGCGCGCCCACGCGTTGGATCAGCTGGGCCTGGGCTTTGTCGTGGTCGAACGCGGCCACGCGCTTGCCGCTGGCCGCCTCCAGGTTGCTGATGCTGCGGTCGTTGACGAAGGCGTAGGCCGCGCCCAGCGGCGCGATGCCGCCGACCTCGTAAGCGCCCTGCACCATCAGCGCAGCGGCCTTCGGGCTGGCGAAGGTCTGCACGGTTTTGCGCACGACCTCGATGCTGGCGGCCATGTCGAGCTTGCCCTTGCGCACCACGGTGGAAGCGCCCACCGAGTCGATGGCCGCGGTCAGGGGGTTGAAGGCGCGGGTGCGCAGGGCGGTGGCCATGACGGCATCGCACTGGCCGGTGCGGAAATCTTCCACGGCCACGCGCTCGTCGACGTAGACCTTGAGTTCGAGGTCGGCACCGTGTTTTTGCATTTCGAGGGCGTAGTCCTTGGCGGTGTTGTAGCCGTCGCCACTGGTGCCGAGGATGTCGAACACACAAATCTTCTGTTTGGCCATGGCCAAAGGGGTGGCGGCCACCATCGCGGCCAGGGCGGCCGCTTTCCAGGTCGGGTGCATGAGGGGCGTGTCTCCGGTCGTTGTGCGGTGTTGTGCCGTGGTGTGCGGGCCACTGACGCAAAGGTCAAGCACGCGCACCAGGCGGCACAGCATAGGGGGCGATCTGCCAGTGGCGCAGGCCACTGCGGGAAACCCCGCAGTCGCAACCCTCACCCGGGTGGAACAAATGACGTCAAATCCATCCCACACAACGCGGCGCACCGCACAAGCAGCGCAGGCGGCCCGCGTGGTGCGTGGGGCCGTAGCGCGCGGTGAGCTCCTCACCCTCGGCGATGTCGCGCAACGCGTAAAAGGCCACGCGGCCCTGCTGCACCTTCAGCACCATGTTGGGCGCACAGGCGTGGTTGGCAAAGCGCAGCGGGTCGGTCGACTGGGTCGCGTCCACGGCCCGGCGCTCCGAGATGGCAACCATGAAGATGCGACCGGTGCTGCGCTCGGCAGCGCGGGCGCGGAGCCGGGCTTCGGCCAGGTCAATGAACTCGCCGCGGATTTCACCGATCTTGCGGCGCGCGGGGATGGGCTCGGCCGCAAAGGCGCCTTGACCGTCGATGGCGCTGGGGCCGACACGGACGCGGAATTTCTGCGGGTCGGCCGGGACGCCCACGGCCAGCGATGGAGGCGCGGGTGGCTGGGCGGGCGTTGAACGGCCGTTGTCTGTGTGTGGCGGCGCCAGGGGCTTCAGCGTGGGCATGCGCGCGAGCCTAACCGCAATCCTCAGGTGTCGGACCACTCCAGCACGCGCCAGCGTTCGGCATGCCCGTCGAGCTCGACCCAGGCCAGCTCCGGGTGGCCGGCATCGCGCTGCATCTGACAGCGGTGGGCCTGGCCTTCGCGCGCCGGCAAGGTCGAGCGCTCCACCGTCCAGCGGCCTTGCTCGCAGCGGCCGAAGCTGAGCTCACGGTCCAGCCAGTGCAGGGCCTGATCAGGGCAATGGACCATGGCTTCGGTAAGGCTGAGGCCTGCGCCCATGCCGCGCGGCCAGGCCATGGCGTGCAGCCGGGCATGCATGGCATAGGCGCCAGCCACCAAAACGCGCCGGCCGTCGTCCTGACCGCGGGCATCGAGCCCGGCCAGGCAGCGGAAGCGCCCCACAGAGTCGGGCAGGCGCTGCCAGAGCTCGCTCTCGTCGGCGTGCAGCCCGATGCGCATGAGGCGGTCGGGCGCGAGGAAAACGATCCAGGCCGCGTCTGGCGCCTGGGCAGGCGGTTGGTAATCGGCCTGGCGCAGCCAGGTGCACAGCTCCCCCTCTGGGTGGGCCTGCACCTGTGCGCCGCCGACGTGGGCGCGCTGGTGGCTCAGGGCGGCCAGCTGGGCCGGGCTGAGGCGGCAGAGTTCGCGCGGTTCGCGCTGAAGCAGGGCTTCGGTCGGCAGGCACAGATGGGCGTGCCACAGGCTGGTCTGCAGCCACCGTGCCCAGGGAGCGGCCGAGGCCGCGCCGACGTCTTCAAAGCGGCCGGAAGCATCGATGCGAACCCACACGCCGCGGTAGTCGGGCGGCACCGTGGTGTGCTCGGTGTGCTCGGCGGGCGTGCTCATGGGCGCGGCCGCGCCGGGCTGGCGGTGGCGGCGAAAGCAGGGCCGCCGCGGGGTGCGGTGGCCTGTGGGGGGGCTGGCGCGAAGGGCGCTGGGCCCGCCTGACCTGGCTGCGTCATCGTGTGCATGGCTGGCCTGTGGTGTCAGGCGTCCCTGGGGTCGGGCGTGCGCTGCAAAGCGCCGCCCGAACGTTTGCCGGAACTTTACACAGCCATTGGGATTTTCACGACGCATTGACACCACATTCGCGCACCCAGGGCCCCAGGAGGCACGGGCGCGGGAAGCGTGCGCGACGCCCTGCCCCGGTGCAGGCGGTCAAGTTCCGCCTGGTGAAAACCCGGGTCAGGCGGGCAGCATCCCGTCGGCGCGCATCAACTGTTCCAGGCACTGCGCCTGGATGCCGTAGAAGGCCTTGATGTCGCGGATCTGCGCGACCACCGCATCGGCCGAACCCGCTTGCGCACGCTTGACGGCCAGGATCATCTTGTTCTTGTTGGTGTGCTCCAGCGAGATGAACTCGAAGACCTGGGTGTCGTAGCCCGCCGCATCGAGCAGCATGGCGCGCAGGCCGTCGGTGAGCATCTCGGCCTCCTGCGCCTGGTGGATGCCGTGCTGGAGGATGGGCCGCAGCGGGTGCGGGTTGAGCAGCTGCGGGCGCACTTCCTTGTGGCAGCACGGCGAGCACAGGATGATCTCGGCGCCGGCGCGCAGCCCCAGGTGGATGGCGTGGTCGGTGGCGATGTCGCAGGCGTGCAGCGCGATCATCACATTGAGCCGGGCGGGGTGGTACTCGCGCACATCGCCTTGTTCGTAGTCCATGCCCTGAAGGTGCAGCTCGTCGATGACGCGTCGGCAGAACTGCACGAGGTCATCGCGCAGCTCCACGCCCGTGACAACGGCCTCGCGCTGCAGCGTGTGGCGCAACCAGTCGTGGATGGCAAAGGTCAGGTAGCCCTTGCCCGAACCGAAATCGACCACGTGGATGGGCTCTTGGTCGCGCGGGGGCTGGGCCAGAGGGGAGCGCGCCAGGGCGGCGGCAAACACTTCAATGAACTTGTTGATCTGCTTCCACTTGCGCGACATGGCCGGCACAAGCTGGCCGCGGGCGTCGGTCACGCCCAGCTCGCGCAGGAAAGGCCGCGAGAGCTCGAGCAGGCGGTGCTTGTCGCGGTTGTGGGCGCCCGGGGCCATGGCCGCTGGTGCCTCGGCGGAGGCCGTCGCCAGGTGGGCCTGGGCGTTCGACGGCTTGCCCATGCGCACCGTGGCCTTGCCCTTTTTGCTGAAGGCCAGCTGCACTTCTTGCGTCGGGGTGAAGAGGTGGGCGTTGCGGAAGGCACCGTCTTTCAGCCAAGCCGCCAGCACGGGCCATGCTTCCTGCAGGAGCAGGTTCTTGGTGATGTCTTTCGTGGGAAAGCGCAGCACCAGGCTCAAATGGGGCTGGCCGCGCAGCAGCACCGGCCGCGCGATCACGCGCTGCAGCTTGTGGCCCTGAGCCTCGATGTCGGCCACGCCGCCCTGGTAGCCCACCAGCATCAGTTGCACCAGCGTGCCTCGTGCAGCAGCATCGCGCAGCAGGGCGTCGAAGCGAGACAGGGCATCCAGATGGCCAGCAGCCACACCACCAGCGTGGGCTGCGGTCGGGGTGGACGGCAAAGATGGCGGCTTGGGCATGGCGGTGCGTTTGGGCGGGGTGGCCATTGTGCCTGCCCAGGGCAGCGGTTCAGGCCCGGCTCACCAGCGGCTGAGGCCGTGAGCGGTGACGCCCAGGCCAAACACCAGCTGCATCACGAACAGCAGGTTGAAGGCCGCGGTGTAGCGCACCCAGCGCCAGCGGCGCTGGTCGTCGAGCAGGAAAAGGCGGGCGTGCTCGGGCAGGTCGGCCTCGACCTGCTTGAGCCCCTGCTTGGTGAGGTGCAGCAGGTGGCGGCTGCGCGCATCCACCACGGCGAACACCAGGGCCAGCAGGCCCACGAAGCCGCCCAGCAGCACCAGGATGGCCGGGTGCGTGGCCTTCTCCAGCGCCGCGAACACCATGCCGTTGGCGAAGATGGACAGCGCCACATAGAAGTTGAACGCCTTGAGCCGCTGCTCGGCGTTGAACTTCCAATGCTCCCAAAGGTAGGTGGTGTGGTTCAGGCTCATGGGCGGTGCGCAAGACACGCGTCAGCCGCGCGGCGGGCCTCGGCGCTCGTTGCGGCCGCTGGTACCTTGGCCACTGCCACCCCCCTCACGGCCACCACCGCGCGGACCCCGATGCCCTTGCGGACGGCCGCGATCGTCACGACGGCCATGGCCATGCTCGGGGCGGTGCTGCGCTCGCTGCGGACGGGCCGCATCTTCCGCAGCTTCTTTGCGGGCCTGCGCCAGCAAGCCGTCGAGCTGCTCGGGCGCGATGCCCTTGAGCGCGCAGAAGTTGGCCGTGGTCAGCTTGGTGGTTTCGAAGTCACGGAGCAGGTGGAAACGCTGGCGACGCTCGGCCTGCGCCTGCTGGCGCTGGGCTTGTTGTTGGGCGTTTTGCTCCGCGTTTCGCTGGGCATTTTCCTGAGCACGGCGTGCCTGCTGGTTGGAACGGCGGCGGGTGAGCTCCTCGGCAGCCAGCTGGCGGTGTTCTTCGCTGAGCTCGCTTGCGGGCTGGCCGTCGAGGTCAAAGCGATGCTGGCCTTTGGAGACGGCCACCAGGTAGGACGTGGCACCCGTGAAGCGACGGAAAAAGGCCGACAGGGCCTGCTTGCTGAATTCACCGGGCGCGCGCTCCTGGATGTCGACCTGGATGCGCAGCTTCAAGGGCTTGGGCGCACCGCCGAACAGGGCAGGAAAGAGCTCGGCCAGGCGGGCGCCGGTGGCAGCGGTGGACACCTCGGGGCGCGGCGCAGCGGGCGCTGCGAGCGCCGCAGGTGCGGCACCTGCCTGAGCGTCAGACACGCCCTCGGTGGGCGTGCCGGGCAGGGCCGCCGCGGCGGCGGGATCAGCGGTCTCGGCAGAAGGGGCCGGGTTCGTCGAGGACATGGGTCGGTCGCAGTGAATCGCAAAGAGGGGATTGTCGCCCCTGCCGCGCCCATTTCACAGCCCCCCGGTCGCGTCTTACCGGGCTGCGGGGTTCAGGCCTGCGCGCGCTGTTGTGCCGACAAGGCGCCCACCGGGCCCACACGCGCTTCGATGGCCGCCTGCACCTCCGTGCGCAAGCCCATCAGGAAGCCAGCCTCGGCCACCACGAACAGCGGCCCGATGACCAGGCCCGTGATGTCGTCGACGAAAGCGGGTTTGCGCCCTTCGTAGGCATGTCCGATGAACTGCAGCACCCAGCCACCAACGAACAAACCCAGGCTGCTGGCCAGCCAGGCCGAGGTCGGCAGGGCCGCCAGCGCGTGCCCGGCCCACACCGCCAAACCCGTGAGCACGGCCATGGTGAGGCCGTAGCGCACGTCCAGCCGCAAGAAGAACAAGGTGGACGCCAACCAAGCCAGCGTGGCCAGTGACAGCGTCAACGCACCCGCATCCAGGCTGGCGCGCCCCAGCAGGGCCATCACCGACACGACGATGACGGGGATGCCGACGAAGTGCGTGGCCACGTTGCGCACGTGGCGGTGGTAGGAAGCGTAGTTCGCCAAGTGATCGATCAGGGTCTTCATGGTGGGCCTCGTCCTGCAAGGTGCGCTGTCAAGTGAAACGCACGGCCTCATCGTCGCACCTCACGGCCCGCGTCGTCTGCCATCTGGCCGACAGTTGCGGCCTGCCCAGCCCAGGGATATCACCCAGTCCCGCGCCACGCCAGCTGCGCTTAACCTGCGCGCCGTGACCCAGACTCCACACCCACCCGCACCCGACGCCACCCTCGCCCTGTTGCGCCAGGGACGGTGGTTCGCCGGCCTCGACAGCGCTTTCCAACTGGCGCTGCTGCGGGCCGGGCGCCGGGTGACCCTCGCGCGCGGCGAACGGCTGTTTGCCCGGGGCGATGCCAACAGCGGCCTGTACGCGGTGCTGTCCGGCGCGATCAGTGTGGGCGCGGTGGGGCCCAGTGGCAAGGAAGCGCTGGTGGCCGTGGCCGAGGCGCCGCAGTGGTTCGGGGAAATCGCCCTGATCGACGGCGGCCCGCGCACCCACAACGCCGATGCCCGCGAGGCCAGCACGCTGCTGTGGCTGCCGCTGCCCGCACTGCACGCCATGCTGACCGAGGACCCGCGCCGCTGGCAGGCCTTTGGCCAGCTCGCCATGGAAAAGCTGCGCGCCCTGTTCATGGGCGTGGAGGAGATGGCCTTGCTGGCCGCGCCGGCGCGCATCGCCCGGCGCCTGCAATCGCTGGCCACGGCGCATGGCCAACTGGCCGACGGGCACACGCGCCCAGCGTTGCAGCTCAACCAGGAGCAGCTTGGCGCGATGCTGTCGCTGACGCGCCAGACGGTCAACCTCGTGCTGAAAGACTTTGAGGCCCGCGGCCTGCTGCGCTGTCAGTACGGCCGCATCGAAGTGCTGGACTGGGCCGCCCTCGCGCGCGAAGGCGAGGGCTGACGCGAAGCCTCAGCGCTGAGCGGCCAGTGCAGGGGCTGTTGCGCAAGTGCCTGGCAACATCCGCGCCAACAGGGCGCCATCGAAGCGCGCCTCCAGCGGGATGCGCACGTGCAGCGGGCTGCCCGGCGCGGCCGTGATGGCCTCGCCATCGAGGTTGCGCATGGTCTCCAGCTTGATGAGCTGGTTGCCGAAGGGGTGGATGACTTCGAGGGTGTCGCCCACATCGAAGCGGTTTTTCACAACCACCTCGGCCCAACCGTCGGCCACGGCTTTGACCTCGCCGCAGAACTGGCTGCGGTTGAATTCAGAGTGGCCGGTGATGTAGTTCTGGTAGTCCTGCGCAGGGCGGCGCTCCAGGAAGCCACCGGTGTAGCCGCGGCTGGCCAGGCCTTCGAGCTGGACGAGCAGGTCGCGGTTGAAGGGCCGGCCGGCCATGGCATCGTCGATGGCGTTGCGGTAGACCTGGGCCACGCGCGCCACGTAGTACAGCGACTTGGTGCGGCCCTCGACCTTGAGCGAATCGACGCCAATCTTCACCAGCCGCTCCACGTGCTCGACGGCGCGCAAGTCCTTCGAGTTCATGATGTACGTTCCGTGCTCGTCTTCCATGATGGGCATGAGCTCGCCGGGGCGGCCGGCTTCTTCGATCAGGTAGACCTGGTCTGCGGCGGGGTGGCGTTTGCCGTCACCGCATGCTGAAGGCGCAAAGGAAGCAGCCTGCGCATCGGCCTGCTCCTGCTCGAAGTTGAAGATGCCATCCAGCTGGATGGGGATGGCTTCGCCCGAGTCGGATTGCTCGGTGGCCGACTGGGTTTTGTAGCTCCAGCGGCAGGCGTTGGTGCAGGTGCCCTGGTTGGGGTCGCGGCGGTTGAAGTAGCCCGACAGCAGACAGCGGCCCGAGTAGGCGATGCACAGCGCGCCATGCACGAACACCTCCAGCTCCATGTCGGGGCATTCCTGGCGGATGCGCTCGATCTCATCCAAGCTCAGTTCGCGCGACAGGATGATGCGCTGCACGCCCATCTTCTGCCAGAACTTGACCGTGGCGAAGTTGGTGGTGTTGGCCTGTACCGAGAGGTGGATGGGCACGTGCGGCCACTTCTCGCGCACCATCATGATCAGGCCCGGGTCGGCCATGATGATGCCGTCGGGGTTCATCTCGATGATGGGCTCGATGTCGCGCAGGTAGGTGCGGACCTTGTCGTTGTGCGCGATCAGGTTGCTGGTCACGAACAGCTTCTTGCCGCGCTGGCGCGCCTCAGTGATGCCTTGCGCCAGCTGCTCCAGCTTGAACTCGTTGTTGCGCGCGCGCAGGGAGTAGCGCGGCTGGCCGGCGTAAACGGCATCGGCGCCGAAATCGAAGGCGGCGCGCATTTTTTCGAGCGAGCCGGCGGGCAGCAGCAGTTCGGGCGCGGGGCGGGCGGTGGGGGCAGACATGGTCCGGATTGTGCCGACATTTCCCCAGCGGCGGGCCAGGCCCTGGTCGCGGCGCGCGCCACCACGGCGCCCGGCCACCCGCTCATCCAGACGCCGCCGCGCAACGGCCATGCGGCGATTTGTGCAATGCGTCATGCCCACCGCATGCGGCCGGCGACTTTGGGCGTACGCCGCTGGCGCGCGGCCTGCGGATGGGTGATACTGCGACAAACGGCGCCGCCGACCTGCCACCGGCAGGCGGGTCGGGCGCACCCGCCAGAACCCACGCCCGGCCCATGCAGTCGACAGCCCACCTGTCACCCGAAGACTCCCCCTGGAAACGCGCCGTCGAGTGTGTGGGCGACGGCGTGTGGGACTGGGATGTGCCATCCGACGAAGTGGTGCTGTCCGGTCGCTGGCTGGGCGCCGTGGGCGCAGATGGCCGCGAGCGCGGCAAGCGCTCTGACGTGTGGGTCAACCAGATTCATCCGGACGATCTGCCCCGGGTGCAGACCGAACTGCGCACCCACCTGCGCGGCACGAGCGCCACCTTCGCCTGTGAATACCGCGTGCACGACCGCCACGGCAAGCTGCTGTGGGTGCTCAGCCGGGGCACCGTGGTGCAACGCGATGCCGACGGCCAGCCGCTGCGCATGATCGGCACCCTGACCGACGTGACGTGGCGCAAACAGGCCGAGCGCTTCGAGCAGTTTCGCAGCGACATCCTGCAGCAACTGGCCGATGGCCGTGACTTGCCCGCCCTGCTGGACGCCACGGTGCGCGGCATCGAAACACTCGACAGCGGCATGCTTTGCAGCATCCTGCTGCTTGACCGCGAGGGCAAACACCTGCAGATGGGCGCGGCGCCCAGCTTGCCGGCACACTTCAACGCGGCGGTGCACGGCGTGGCCATCGGGCCTGGCGTGGGCAGCTGCGGCACGGCGGCGCACACGGCGCAGCGCGTGGTGGTCGAAGACATCCAGACCGACCCGCTGTGGGCGGGCTACCGCGCGCTGGCCGACAGCGCCGGCCTGCGCTCCTGCTGGTCACAGCCGATCTTGTCCTCGCATGGCGCGGTGTTGGGCACCTTTGCCATCTACCACCGCACGCCGTGCATGCCCACGCCCGAGCACATCGCCTTGATCGAGCAAGTGGCCAGGCTGGCCAGCATCGCCATCGAACGCAAGCAAGCCGAAGAGCGCCTCCACCTGGCCGCCAGCGTGTTCACGCACGCGCGCGAAGGCATCATGATCACCTCGGAAGACGGCCGCATCATCGACGTCAACGAGGCGTTCAGCCGCATCACCGGCTACAGCCGCGAAGAGGCCCTCGGCCACAACCCGCGCTTCCTGAAGTCGGGCCGACAAGACCGCAGCTTCTACGCCGCCATGTGGCAGGAGCTGCGCGAGAAGGGCCACTGGCAAGGTGAGCTGTGGAACCGCCGCAAGAACGGCGAGCACTACGCCGAGATGAAAACCATCAGCGCGGTGCACGACGACCACGGCGCTGTGCGCCAGTACGTGTCGCTGTTCTCGGACATCACGGCCTTCAAGGAGCACGAACTGCAACTGCAGTTCAACGCCCACCATGACGCCCTCACCGGCCTGCCCAATCGCACCTTGCTGGCCGACCGCCTCAAGCAGGCGATGTCCCAGACAAAGCGGCGCGAGCAGCGCCTCGCCGTGCTTTACCTCGACCTGGACGGCTTCAAAGCGGTCAATGACCGCCATGGCCACGAAACCGGTGACCAGCTCCTCATGGCGCTGGCCACGCGCATCCGCCACGCGCTGCGCGAGGGCGACACGCTTGCGCGCATCGGCGGCGATGAGTTCGTCGCTGTGATGCAGGACCTCGGCAACGTCGAGCAGGCGCTGCCGGTGGTCAACCGGGTGCTGGCCGCGGCCGCCCAGCCCGTGGCCATCGGCAAGCTGACGCTGCAGGTGTCGGCCAGCCTGGGCCTGACCACCTACCCGCAGTCCGACGACGTCGACGCCGACCAGCTGCTGCGCCAGGCAGATCAGGCCATGTACCAGGCCAAGCTGGCCGGCAAAAACCGCTGCCACGTTTTCGATGCCGAGCAGGACCGCAGCGTGCGTGGCCACCACGAAAGCATCGAGCACATTCGCCACGCGCTGCAGCACCACGAGCTCGTGCTGCACTACCAGCCCAAAGTGAACATGCGCACGGGGCAGATCATCGGCGCCGAAGCGCTGATCCGCTGGCAGCACCCGCACCGTGGCCTGCTGGCACCCGGCAGCTTCCTGCCCGTCATCGAAGACCACCCACTGGCGCTCGACATCGGCGAGTGGGTGCTGGAGACCGCCCTGCAGCAAATGGACACCTGGCGCGCCGCAGGCCTGCACTTGCCGCTCAGCATCAATCTGGGCGCGCGGCAGCTGCAGCAGCCCGACTTCCTGGAGCGGCTGCGCAACCGCTTGGCAGCCCACCCGGGGGTGCGCCCGGGCGATCTGGAGCTGGAAGTGCTCGAGACCAGTGCCCTGGGCGACCTGGCCCGCGTCTCTCAGATCATGGTGGCCTGCCGAGACATGGGCGTGGCCTTCGCGCTGGACGACTTCGGCACCGGCTACTCCTCGCTGGCCTACCTCAAGCGTCTGCCCGTGCACCAGCTCAAGATCGACCAGAGCTTCGTGCGCGACATGCTCGACGACCCGGACGATCTCGCCATCCTCGAAGGCGTGCTGGGCCTCTCACGCGCCTTCCACCGCGAGGTCATTGCCGAGGGCGTGGAAACGGTGGACCACGGCGAGATGCTGCTCTACCTGGGCTGTGAGCTGGGCCAGGGCTACGGCATCGCCCGGCCCATGGCGGGCGAGGCCATCCCCGCATGGGCGGCAGCATGGCGGCCGGACCCGCGCTGGGTCAACCTGCCGGCCTTCAGCCGCGACGACGTGCCCATGCGGGTTGCCGAGGTCAAGCACCGTGCCTGGGTCACCGCCGTGACCGACCACCTCGCAGGCAGGCGCGACGATCCGCCGCCACTCAATGTCCACCAGTGCTGCTTCGGGCACTGGCTGCACGGCGATGCCAAGCGCGCCGCACCGGACGCCACGCTGAGCGCCATCGACCGCCTGCACAACGACATCCACGCGCTGGCGGAAACGCTGTGCGAGTTGAAAGCGCAAGGGCACGCCGAGGCCGTGCAACGCCGCATCGGCGAGCTCGATCGCATGCGCGACCAGCTGCTCGTTCAGCTGACGCTGCTGGACCGCTCGCCCCAAATGCCCCAGATGCCCCAGAAGCTCTCGACGCCCCCGACACCCGTCACGGTGCCACCAGCACCGCCCGAGCGCCCTCGCCCTCGCGCGTGGCCGCACGCGCCCGAACCAGCTCATCGGCCATGACAGCGGCGATGCCCTGCGGATCGGCGGGGTAGAGCGCGCGCATGGCGGGGTTGCCGTCAAAGCTCGCCCGCACCAGGGCGGCCAGGTCATCGACCGTCATGCGCCGCGCCTCCAGCAACTTGAAGGCCAGCAGCACCTTGAGGGCGTTGTCGGCGTTGCGGCGCGGCTCCTCGCTGAGCCAGCCGATGCGCGAGCGCGCCGCCGCCAGGGCCGCGCTCACCGCGCCATCGTGCTCACCGAAGGGCGCCCCGTGCCCGGGGATGACCACGCGCGGCTGCAGCTGGCCAATCAGCTCGAGCGTGGCGGCCTGCTCGGCAAAACCGGGGATGCCCTCCAGCTCGGGGAAGATCACGCCAAAGCCCTTCTGCCACAGCGCGTCGGCCGAGATCAGCATCCCATGCCGCTCGCACCACAGCATCACCATGGCGTGGTCGTGGCCCATGGCGGGCAGCACCGTCCAGTCCTCGCCACCCAGGTGCACCACGCTGTGCGGCCGCAGCAAGGCGTTGTAAGTGAAGGGCGGGCATTGCTGGCCTGTGCGTCGGTAGCTCAGGCGGGCCTCGTCCCAGCTGTCCACCAAGGCCGCATCGCCGGGCGGGATCCAGGTCTCGCAGCCATACCGTGCGGTCAGGCAGGCGTTGCCGCCAGCGTGGTCCGAGTGCAGGTGGGTGTTGAGGATGCGACCCAGGGCACGGCCTCCCAGCGCCTGCGAGAGCAGGTCCAGCGTGGCTTCGGCATGGGTGACATAGCCGGTGTCGACCACCGTGGGCACATCGTCGTCAGCGAACACGATGTTGTTGGAAGACAACCAGCCGCGCTCCAGCACCTGAACGGTGTCGGGCAGCAGGGGATGGCAAAACGGGCGGCTCATGGGGGTCCTGAACGCGCCTGACCGCGGCGCGCCGGATCATCTTATGACAGCACGACGCCCAGCGCGGAATTGGCTTGGCGCTCACCCGCTGTTTACCGGATCACGTCACCCGGGACTTTCGACAATGCGCCCACGACGTCCCGCCGACGAGGCGTCGCGGCGCACACACAGTGCGCGTGCCACCACCGAGAGGACACCATGAACCACAGTGTTTCCATCGCCGGCAAGCCAGAGGTGCGTCCCGAGGACGCCAAGCACCACCGCGCTGCCACCGACCCCCACGGGCCCCACCACCGCGCGCGCATCCGCGAATTCTTCCGATACCACGGCGCCTGGGCGCCCGGCGTTCGCCTCTTCCGCCGCCTGGGCTTCCAGGGCAAGGCCTTGGTGCTGACGGCGGTCTTCCTGGTGCCGATCGCGCTGCTGTCCTGGCAATACTTCAGCGACAGTGCCCGCACCATCGAATTCACCTCGCAGGAGCGCGAGGGCGTGGTCGCGATGCGCCAGTTCGTGCCAGTGCTCAAGGGCATCGTCGACATCCGCAACGCCACCCGGGCCATGGCGGGCGGCTACGACGCCGCGGCCGACTACCAGCGCGCGCGTCAGGCCACGGACAAGGCGCTGGCCAACCTGGCCGCCACGCTGGCCACCGACGGCGACCCGCTGCACCTGCAAACCGCGCTGGGCAAGCTGCAGACGGCCTGGGCGGCCACGGCCAACGCCAAGCAAGGCCTGGACGACAAGGGCCGCACGGTGTTCGGCCCGGTGACCCAGGCCGCGATCGAGTTGCTCAACCTCATCGGCGACAACTCCAACCTCGTGCTCGACCCCGACATCGACAGCTACTACATGGTCAATGCGCTGGTGCTGACCCTGCCGCAGACCATGGAGAACGTGGGCCAGATCTGGGGCTGGGGCACCTATGCGGCCATCCGCGGCGGCATCGGCACGGACAACGAGAAATCCTGGTACGTCTGGGACGCCCGCGTCAAGGCCGGGGTCGAGGACGTGCGTGCTTACATGGGCCGCGCATCCTCGGCCAACCCGGCACTGAAGGAGCGCCTGGACCTGAGTGCCCTGGACCGCGCCCTCGCCCTGCGCAAGGCCGGCGAGCTGGCGGTGTTCGATGCCAACGCGCCGCGCCCCGCCGACTATTACCGCCAGGGCCAGCAGGCCGTGGCAGACCTGGCTGCGCTCTACGACCAGGCCCTGCCCGTGCTTGACGAGTTGCTGGCGCGCCGCGAGGCCCACCTGGACCACGCCCGCCTCGGCACATTGACGGTGCTGGTGGCGGCACTGCTGCTGAGCGGCTACCTGTTCCGCTCCTTCCAGAAGGTGCTGGAGGGGGGCTTGCGCGAAGTGGTTTTCCACATCGACGCCATCCGCCAGGGCAACTTGACCACGCACCCGCGTGCCTGGGGCGCCGACGAGGTCGCCGGCCTGATGTTCAACATCGCTGCCCTGCAGTCCGCGCTCAGACGCATCGTCGGTCAAATGCGCACCTCGGCCGACCACATCGTGCATGCCAGCAGCGAAATCGCCGCGGGCTCCACCGACCTGGCCGCGCGCACCGAGGAGTCGGCCGCGAGCTTGCAGCAGCAGGCCAACACCATGGCCAACATCGCGCAAACGGTGCAGGCCACCTCCCGCATCGCCACCGAGGCATCAGAGCTGGCCACCCACAACGCCGAGGCCGCACGCCGCGGCGGCGAGATCATCCACACCATGGTGGACACGATGGGCGGCATCCAGCAAGCCTCGCGCCGCATCGGCGACATCACGGCCGCCATCGACGGCATCGCCTTCCAGACCAACCTGCTGGCGCTCAATGCCGCCGTGGAGGCGGCCCGCGCGGGCGAGGCCGGCCGCGGCTTCGCGGTGGTGGCCGGCGAAGTGCGGGCGCTGGCGCAGCGCGCTTCCACGGCGGCCCGCGAAATCAAAGGCCTGGTGTCAGACAGCGTGGGCCGCATCGATTCGGGCACCGCTGTGGTCTCGCAGGCCGGTGCCGCGGTGGACGAGATCGTCGCGCACTCCCGGCGCATCAATGAGATGCTGGCCCACGTCGCGCAGAGCTCGCGACACGAAGCCGAGGAAGTCCAGCAGAGCACCCGCGCCGTGCAGGCCATGGACGCGGTGACGCAGCAGAACGCGGCTCTGGTCGAGCAGAACGCCGCGGCCGCCGCGTCCATGAGAGACCAGGCCGAGCTGCTGTCGGCCGAGGTCTCGGCTTTCCAGCTGGGTTGAGGCCCGCTGGCTGGATGCCGGCACGCCGCCGGCACTGTCTCAGCCGTGGCGGATCAGGTGGTCGAAGGCGCTGAGCGCTGCCGTCGCACCGGCCCCCGCGGCGATGACGATCTGCTTGTACGGCACGGTCGTGCAATCGCCGGCGGCGAACACGCCAGGCACGTTGGTGTGGCCCTTGGCGTCGACGATGATTTCGCCGAACTTGCTCAGCTCCACCGTGCCGCGCAGGAACTCGGTGTTGGGCACCAGGCCGATCTGCACGAACACGCCCTCCAGGGGCACCAGGTGCTCCTCGCCGGTGGCGCGGTCCTTGTAGCGCAGGCCGTTGACCTTGCCGTCAGCCCCGGTGATCTCCGTGGTTTGCGCGTTGGTGTGGATGGTCACGTTGGGCAGGCTTTGCAGCTTCTTGACGAGCACCGCATCGGCCTTGAGCTGTTCGGCGAACTCCACCACCGTGACGTGCGCCACCACACCTGCCAGGTCGATGGCCGCTTCCACGCCGGAGTTGCCCCCGCCGATCACGGCCGTGCGCTTGCCCTTGAACAGCGGGCCGTCGCAGTGCGGGCAGTAGGCCACGCCCTTGTTCTTGTACTCGGCCTCGCCCGGCACGTTGACGTTGCGCCAGCGCGCGCCGGTCGACAGGATCACGGTTTTGGCCTTGAGCACGCCGCCATTGGCCATCTTGACCTCGATGAGGCCACCGTCCTGCGCGGGGGGCACGATGGCCTCGGCGCGCTGCAGGTTCATGATGTCCACGTCGTAGGCACGGGCGTGGGCTTCCAGCGCTGCCGAGAACTTCGGTCCGTCCGTTTCCAGTACCGAAATGTAGTTTTCGATGCCCAGCGTGTCGTTGGTCTGGCCACCAAAGCGCTCGGCCGCGATGCCGGTGCGGATGCCTTTGCGGGCCGCGTACACGGCGGCCGCGGCACCCGCCGGGCCACCGCCGACGATGAGCACGTCGTAAGGGGCCTTGGCGTCGAGCTTGGCGGCTTCCTTGGCGGCGGAGTTGGTGTCGAGCTTGGCCACGATCTCGGCGGCCGTCATCTTGCCGGACGCGAACACCTGACCGTTCAGGAAGACCATGGGCACAGCCATGATCTCGCGCTTTTCCACCTCTTCCTGGAAGGCGCCACCTTCGATGATGGTCGTCTTGACCTTGGGGTTCAAGATGGCCATGAGCGACAGCGCCTGCACCACGTCGGGGCAGTTGTGGCAGCTCAGGGACATGTAGACCTCGAAGTTGAAGTCGCCGCCGTTGTCGGGGTTCAGGGCGCGGATGCTGTCCAGCACCTCGGCTTCTTCCTTCGGGGGGTGACCGCCCGTCCACAGCAGCGCGAGCACCAGCGAGGTGAACTCGTGGCCCAGCGGCAGGCCGGCGAAGCGCAGGCTGGTGTCGGTGCCCGCACGCTGCAGCGTGAACGAAGGCTTGCGGGCGTCCTGCCCGTCGGTGCGCAGCGTGATCTTGTCGGTGCGCAGACCCTGGATGGTCTGCAGCAGCTGCAGCATCTCTTGCGAGTTTTCAGAGTCGCTCAGCGAGGCCACGATCTCGAACGGTTGCTGAACGCGCTCCATGTAGGCGCCGAGTTGAGCTTTGAGGTTGTCGTCGAGCATGGGGATCTCCTTCGATTCAAGCGACTTTGAAAACCGGCCTCCTTGTCAACGCCCAGGAGACAGGCAGAGTTTGGGCGCCCCGGCGGGCTTTGTGGGCCCGCAGGGTGTGCGTTTTCAGCGATGTGGTGAGGTTGTGCCCCAACACAGGTCAGGTGTCAGGCAGCGATCAGATCTTGCCGACCAGGTCCAGCGACGGAGCCAGGGTCTTGGCGCCTTCCTTCCACTTGGCCGGGCAGACCTGGCCAGGGTTGGCGGCGGTGTACTGGGCAGCCTTCAGCTTGCGCAGGGTTTCCGACACGTCGCGGGCGATCTCGTTGGAGTGCACCTCGGCGGTCTTGATGACGCCATCGGGGTTGACCACGAAGGTGCCGCGCAGGGCCAGACCTTCCTCTTCGATGTGCACGCCGAAAGCGCGGGTCAGCTTGTGGGTGGGGTCACCGACCAGGGGGAACTGGGCCTTGCCGACGGCCGGCGAGGTTTCGTGCCACACCTTGTGCGAGAAGTGGGTGTCGGTGGTGACGATGTAGACCTCGGCACCGGCCTTCTTGAACTCTTCGTAGCTGTTGGCAGCGTCTTCGATTTCGGTCGGGCAGTTGAAGGTGAAGGCGGCCGGCATGAAGATCAGCACAGACCACTTGCCCTTCAGGGTCTCGTCGGACACGGTGATGAACTCACCCTTGCCGCCGCGGTTGACGAAGGCTTCGGTCTTGAAAGGCTGAACTTGCGTGTTGATCAGGGAAGACATGGCTGGTTCCTCTAAGGTTGGGTTGCCAGGGCCTGAAAGGCGGCCCTGAGTGAGAAAGCAGATTGGATCTTAGGCCATGCCATGCCATATGGCGAATTGATTGAACAAATGCGCTTGATTGTGTAGGGCTATGGAAAGACATCCACCGATGCGTCATCGTTCAGCCATGAAAAAAGCCCCGCCTGTTGCCAAGCGGGGCTTTCCCGATGAGTGACTGCTCACTTCACATAGAAGCGCGTTGCGTTGGCCGGGGTGTTGGCGAGGCGGTCGACACCGAAGGTGGCGACCGTCGGGCTCACCGTCCGGCCCGCCACCGCGGCTGACAGCGTCACCGAGCTCACGCCGGCCGGCACCTTGCAGGTGTACAAGCCAGTGCTGCCCGAGGCGCAGGTCACGCCGGCGGTGCTCACCTTGAAGGTCGCCGCGCCGGTGAAAGGCGTGCCCGTGGTGTTGAGCAACCAGCCCGCCACCATGAAGCTGCCGTCGCTGGCCACCGTGGTGGCTGTTGTTTTGCCCAAGGCCGCCACGGTGGACTTGGTCTGCAGCACCGAGGCCACCACGTTCTCGCTGGCCGTGCCGCAAGGCGTCTGGGTCGAGGTGCAGCTGAGCTGTGGCGACGAGAACAGGGCTACGCGCGGCGAGATGTAGGACATCACCGTGCCGAACACGCCCGACACGCCCTTGCCATAGCTGTAGCTGAACACGCCAGGGAAAGACGAGTTGGCCTTGTCGTGCGCATTGCCAAGGTTGTGGCCCAGCTCGTGCGCCAGCGTGAGCGACTCGCAGTACCAGCCATTGCTCGTCTGCCCGTCGTTGAGCGCGGCGAACATCAGGTAGGGCGCTTGCGATTTGAAGCTCGTCAGGCCGGCGGCGTTGGCAGCCGGCACGTAGGCCAGGCCGCAGGTGCCGGTGGTGGACGTCACGGCGTTGAAGGGCGCGAAGAACACGGTCATGGCAGCGCCGTTCAATGCCTTCTGCGCCGCGGTGCCGGCGAACGGGCCCGAGTCCAAGCGCAGTTTGTCGAGCTGGATCTGGGGCGTGGCGTCGGCCGCGGCCACCTGGCGCCACCCCACGACGCGGAACTTGATGCCCGTGCCGCTGTTGCCATAGGCGCTGTTGGCCACCTCCACCAGGTTCGACAGGCGGGTGCGCGCCGCCGTCTCGTTGCCCCACATGGCCACGTAGCTGGGGCTGTAGGTCATCAGCAGGTTGATGGTGGTGTCCACCGTGCCGGCCCTCAGCGGGGTCAGGGTGGGGGTCGTTGTCGTTGTTGTTGTCGTGGTGGTGGTGGTCGTGACCGCCGCCTGCGTTTTGACGACCGCTGCCGCCGTGAGGGGCTCGCCGTCGAGGAGGCCGCTCACCTCGATGTGGTCATCGCCGCGCGGGGGCTTCCAACCCGCGGTCTGAGGGTCCAGGATCTGCGTTTTGCCGCCCCGCGTGACGATCTGGTACTCGCCCTTCGGGGTCAGCACCGTGCCGAACACGGCGTCCTTGCTGATGGTGAGTTGCGTCGGGTAGCCGATGCCGTCCATGCGGCTGACCCCGGTCACCTGCTGGAAGCCGTGCTCGTCGATGGCGGAACGCGTCACCACCGCCACCTCGGCCAAGCCCCCTGGCAACGGCAAGGCCACCTCCGCACCCTCGCCCGCTTGCGCGATGGCGGCGAAGTTGCCGTTGATTTCGTGCACGCCCTTCTCCAGGCTCTGGCCCACCGTGTAGGCCTGACCCGCCACCGCGGCCAGCGCCGAGGCATCGATCGCCCGCAAGGCACCACCTTGCTGCTGGAACGCCACCTGACGGTCGGCGAAGCGGATGGCGCCGATGAAGCCAGCATGGGTTTGCTTCAGGTAGACGCGGTCGCGCGTGCTGCCGGCGAGCCGGCCGTGCCAGTAGGGCAAGCCATCGATGCCGCGGGTGGTGGTTTCGAAAACCACGGTCTTGCGCCCGATGACGGGGAAGTCGATGGCGACCTGCTCGCCAGCCTTCATGCTCAGCAGGCGCGCCGCGTCCAGCTTCATGGGGGTGAAGATGTTCACGCCCTGCGAGGCGCCTGCCGGGGCTGTGGTGGGCGTCGTGGCGTGGGCCATCCCGACGGGCCAGGCCATGGCCAGGGCGGCGATGGCGCTGACAACGCCGGCAGTGGCCAAGGTGTTCGGGCGGGTCGGGTGGGGTTGCATGGGCACTTCTCCTGGATCGCGGGACAAAACCGGGCGGGCAAGGACGTGCAGCTTGCGAAAGCAGACACACAGCGGCGAGTGAAGCAGCGATGTGGCGGCCCGGCTGGCATGGGCGCTTGCGCACCGTTAGCCCCGCAGCTTTGCGTCACCGCCCTTTCGGACGGGTTGCCCTTTGGTTTGGTGAGCTTAGCGATTCGGCGCTGAAACGCCTGTGAAGGAATCGACAGGACGCTGGGTGAAACAGGGTGTTTTCACAGCGTGGCGCTGAACATGAGCCGGAAATGGACGGGCGAAGGGGCCCATTTTTCTGAGGGCGAAAGCCGGAGCTCTTCGGCGCTTCTGTCAGGCAACTTCCTACAAAACGTGTAGCCGGGAACCGACGGGCCTTACAGCCAGGCACCTATCAAGGAAATTGGCGGGTGTTCGCACAATGACTCCATCGACACGGCAAACGCCAACGCCACAGACACACCGGAGCCCGAACATGAACGCCGACCAAATCCTGATGGAAATCCGCGAAGTCAACCTGTCCTACCTGATGCTGGCCCAAAGCCTCATCCGCTCGGACCGCGAACAGGCGCTCTACCGTTTGGGCATCTCGGAGCAGGCCGCCGACCGCCTGGCCTCGCTGAGCCCGGCCCAGGTGCTGAAGGTCGCCTCCAGCAACACCCTGCTGTGCCGCATGCGCATCGACGACGACCTGGTCTGGTCCCTGCTGACCAGCCACTCCAAGTCGACCAACGACGCCGTCACCCGCCTGCACGCCAACATCCTGATGGCCG
>Ga0310345_10000412_pt1 | contig 66967 bp, 36 predicted proteins | sample HC15DNA20500_MG_FD_204667 | JGI IMG/M metagenome (GOLD analysis project Ga0310345, IMG submission 204667) | Marine microbial communities from station ALOHA, North Pacific Subtropical Gyre - HC15-DNA-20-500_MG | ecosystem: Environmental > Aquatic > Marine > Oceanic | place: Pacific Ocean: North...
AATTGCAGCTGCTAAAGATGCGGCAGTAAGAGCGGCATCAGCAGCGTCGTCGGCGCCGGCGGATCCATTGATAAAAGCATTGTTTGGAAGATCAGCAGCATTAGCTGACGTATACGTCTTTAGCAGCCCTGCATGATCAACAATTGTAATTGTGCCGCCGGAAGTTATTGAAGCTGTAGCTGTGATCGTTGCTTTAGCTTTAACTCCCGGTGCATTCGAGCCAGCATAAGTATTGTGAGATACTGTCCCCGTATCTGGGTTAACCATCTGAGCACCAACAACGAAACCTGCGTTTGTGACCGATCCGCCCGAAATAGGATCGCCCCGGAGGTTTGTTATTCCCTCACCAGTCCCGAGTCTAGACTTTCCATCACCCGAACCCAAAACCTTAAGATAAAGGCCGGCTTTAGCATTAGAAAACCACTCTCGAAGGGCTAATGGGCCGAACTTATCAGCGCTTGCGTCGCCGAATTCTGCAACGAAATCAGAGAAAGTTGCAAAAACCAGCGGGATAAAAGCCCGCCCCTTCTGCGCCGTTCCAATAACTCCAGCAGGAACCCCAGTGGGCCCGATTCGGCGTGGACCAGAAAGGTCAATTTCTCGGGTGCTTACCCCTGGACTTTTAAATGTCAGTTCTGCCATTTGTTAACTACTCCTGTTATATTCTTATTCAAAAGAAACCCCACTATTCGTGATGATAAAATCAATCGCGATAAATTCAATTGCTCTAGTTGGTACCACAACTATCCGACCGTTCAGCCTGTTGCTCTCAACATCTTCGTCGGTATTGTTAGTATCATCCATAACAACCTGGAAACTATCAATACCGGCTTGTGCCTGAACTGTCGCAAGGAGTGGAGTAACCAAATTAATAAATCTTGCGCGAGTCTCAATATTGTTAGGTTCGAAAAGCAATCTTTCTGCAATTCTAGAGATCAACCTCTTAACTTCGAGAAGCATTCGGCGAACGTTCACTCTATCCAAAGCAGACTTTGCTAATTGTAATGTCTTCTGCCCAAATATTACGAACCCACCATTCGGAAAATTCGCAATTGGGTTAATTCTTGCATCGTATAATTCATCTCTATCGCCGGCAGTTAGACGAGTGTCAACGTTAGTCACATTATCCAAAGCACCACGGTTAAAACCGGCTGGTGCAAACCAAGGAAACGAGACTGAATCGCTGAATGCTAACGCTTTCATTGCAGCCACCGATGCCGGAACTGTAACTTGCGTCAAATTAGTTGTGTCAGCTATAACAACATCAGGAAAATATGCCGCTGAAAAATTGTTATCTACCACTCTAGAAGAAAACTGCTCAGCAGTCTCTCTAATATCTGGTGATGTGCTAGCCAATGTGGTCACTGCCTGCCTATCTTCGGTACCAAACAACCGAGTCATATCTTGCGAATAAGCTGGAATATCCATCAAGTAAAGCGCTAACGAATATGCTTTAACTCTCTCTGCCGCGTAATCAGTAACAAAAGAATCTCTAATGCCCGGGACAGCAAGTATGTTATGCCTGACTGTCATGGCATCTGTCATAATCAGGACGGCCTGATTGTAAGTCATCACCATGCTGTTCCTTGCACCGATACCAGGCTTACCCTCGTTCAATCCGGTCAGCGTTGTAAAATCTCCGTCGAACTCAGCGGAAGCTTTTCCGAAGAAACCAGATGGAGCGTCGGTGCTAGAACTGCGATCGTTCATCAGGTGCATATCTTTGTCTAAGATATTCAAGCCATCGAAACCACCGAACAGGGGCAACGAAAACTTACTGTAAGCTGTAAACCTGTTAAACTTCACTGAAGAGCTTGAAAGCAGCGTGGCTAACGTTATGCGTGTGCCGTAACCCGGATCTTCTACTGTGTAATTGCTACCATCAACTGTAGCATCTCTCAAGTAAACAGCTTCAAGCATGTGCTCTCTAGCAGAACCGGTAACGTGCTCTGCTATATTAGTAACAGAACCAGCTGCATTTAAAGCAACTTTTGCTAACGTGAATTTATTCGCATTACTTAAATCAATCGAGGAACCAGATAACAAAGCACCGGTCTGTAACATGCCCTGAAACTTGGTGTAACCAGTTATCAGTTCGTTAAAAATACCACCAGCATTTGGATTTAGGACTGCTGAATCAACTGAAGCCGTTCTTGGTAACCTCTCTGGTTTCATGCCCCAGTACAACTTAGGATCAACTTTCTCTGTAATCTCTGGATCTCCGGATGGAGCAGAACCACCGATCGTAGATTTCATCTTACCGCGAGTGATCTTAAAGCGCATCGGAAACGGTGGGAATATCGGAGAAGATATTCTCTTAAGAACAACCGCTGTTTGAACTTCGGATAATTTAGTGTTGACCCTCGTCTTTTCAGCGTCAGTAGCACCAGAAATTAACTGAGCATCTGTTAGTACTTTACCGACCGGGGCGCCGTCTTGCGTGATCGTTACTTTAGCTGAATCTGTTAATGATTCAGATGTCTTCAAAACGGGAATTCCACGAAAACCAAAAGGCAATGCTTCTTCCGGAAGCTCACCACGCTCGTAAACATCGCTCATTTTAACTCTGACATAAAGAGAACGGTTGGGATATTTTCCCCTAACAATTAATCGACGTTCTTCATCTTCATCGGCATCAAAATTGTAAAATGTGTTATAATCGCCAATCAACCTAGCAACGAAATTCTCGCTGTTAGAATCTAACGTGCAACCAGGATAAGACTCAAGGATCTCAGGATCAGAATCTAGATCTTTCGCTTTTCTAACTTGAACCTCAAATGTTCCGTGCGGGTTTGCTTCATCTAAACTAGCTTTAATATTTGCAATGCTAATCTTGACTTCGCGGTTACCAGCAGCACCATCGGAAAGAGACTCAAAAGTCATGATATCAAATTCTTGAGTACCGAACGGCTGGCTGATAATAGCTGGTGTGTGAGCTGTTGTGTAGCGAGTATCCATCCGACCCATCGTAGACCAAGCTTTAGCATAATCTCCAGAAAATGGTGAATCGCTAATTTCTGCGTCAGAAGGAGCAGCAACAAAAGCTTCGATGGCTGGAGCTAGCTCATTCTCAACAGGGAGATCTAAGTAAAGCAAGTGATTAGTTGACTTGAACTTGTGCGGGTCGGTGTTTAAAACTTTAGAAATGTATGACGGATGCTCTGGATCAAGTGACGTAGTGATTGTCCTGTAAATTGTTTTATTATCAGAACTAATAATAAGAAGCTTAAACTCAGAAGAAGCAATTGCTGCGCGGCCGTCGGTCTGGAGAACATTAGAGAAATTACCTCCATCGCCTAAAGCAAAAGCTATCGGATCGATGGCGGCGTCTGTGTCTGTCCGGACAAATTCCAAATTATCTACAGTATTGGTAATAGAAGTATTTCCTGATTGTCCCTTAACGGCCTGCGTTATTACAAGGTGAGTTTTTCCGCCGGCGGCGCCGATGGCTGCATAAGTAAAAGCAGCTCCGTGAGTTGCGACTAAAGCAGCTCTTAATTGAGTTAAGAAATCAGCTATAGTACTAGCATCTGTTAATGCTAACGCGATATCGTTTTCCGCTCCTGCAGTCTGAGCGCCTCCAGAAAAAGAAGTTCCTGGCTCGAAGACGACTGTGCCGGCGTTGTTAGCAAACGTAACGCTATGAGCTTGTTCACCGGGTCGTGTTGCCCTAAGGGTGATATTCTCACCATCATTACCGTTAATCGCAAAAATCCCTGGTATACCACCGACAGCTGCTTGGGCTTGGAGAGCTCCACCAGCGGGGTCGTTGTCGCCCGATGTGCCGGCAGCAGCAAACCGAATCTTAGCGTCGCCGGCGACACCGTTAATCGCTTTGACTACTAAATCTCTAATAGCAGTATCGGCGATACCGTTAGCGTTAATACCAATTCGATTATCAGCTTCGTCTGGAAGTCCAGTTGCATCGATTAATATCTGAACGCCCGCAGCCGGACCACCGGCGTTTACTGGTACTGTAATTGTAAAAGCATTGTCATCCGCGACGCTGTCCAACTCAAGTTTGTTTGCAAGATCAGTGGGTAAAGCCGCAGTAATAAGAGCCCTAGCACCTAAAACATTTCCTGTCACTAAAGCTGTCTGTGCTGTGGCTGAGTCTGTATCTGAATTTACCGAATCAACAACAACGTATGTCTTCGAATTTGGCGTACTTCCATTGTGAGAAATCAGGGTAATTTTATCGCCGAAAGTATAATCAGCATTTGCTGTTGTTCCCTGTATCTTAACTGACGCGTTAACGTCATCCCCGGCTGGATCATAATCACTGTACGTAAATGTATCCGCGGATGCCATCGCTGTCAAGCGATAACCGCTAGTCGTATAAACTACGCCGCGTAAAAGCTGGGTTTCAGCTCCGCGGTTTACCTGAACGCTTGGGTTATCGTTAAGGATGGGATACGTTACAAGAGCGGACTGCGAAGATCCGGCGACATTTAAATCATGATTTGCTGTAATAAAATAGACACCACCTTGAAGAAGATTCTGAGATACTGCTCTAACTCCCGCGGCCCTCTTTACCAAGTTAGCTGACGTCGCGCCATGTACCTTAAAACCGGCTCCCTTGACTATACCAGCAGTTCTAGTGTTATCGCGGTCTGCCGCGGTGGCGTTTCCGCCCGCACCTAAAACTCTCATGAAAGTCAAAGCCCGCTTATTCTTAAGGAACTCAAACGCCGCATAAACAGCTGGAAGGTCTGGGTGGAGGTCACCGAACCTGTTTATAAAATCTGTAAAATCACCTACTGTCACAGGGACAAATGCAGGACCCTTTGCTGCTGTGCCCACAACGCCTCCAGGAATTCCTGAAGTTGCCTGTCGCCTTGCCGCAAGGTCGATTTCTCTCTCAAAAAACCCTGGGGATCTGAATGTTTGCTCTACCATGTATGGATTCTCCTGTGATTCACTTGTGCAACCACTGTATAACTATTTTCTAAAAACTCTAGTTTCTCGTGGTTCTTCATATTTATTTTTTATAAAAGCCACAAAATTTGATAATATTCCCCTTTTTTCAAAGCAAATCATCTAATTTTAAAATCGGATCACTCGGTCTAAAAATTGTCTCTCCCGATTTTTTATTTTGTTCTGTGACTCTTACCTCGGTAACAACCGTTGCTCCCGTTAGTGGATCTTGAGTTTCTACTCTTCGTAAGTCTCCCAAAGATCCTATATTATTATTTAGTGTTGTAGAACCCAAAGAATCCAGTTTTGATTCAATTTGTTTACCAGTCAATTTACCAACTGCCTGCTTTGGGACTGAACTTAACTCGTGCTCTAAATCGTTTAACACATAATCATCGACATCTGATGAGGGTACATTTGAAACATCGCCATCGGGTTTCTTCATATTCATACCCTCGTGAATTGTAAAATTAATGCTTGGTGCCGAGACGAATCTTCTGATCGGAGACGGTTCACCGATGCTGCGTGGAGCAATCAAGTAAGCCGGCACTTTCATCGTTATTGAACACTTTACCAATCTCTCTTCATCAGTAAAATCATCAAAGTTAGCTTCTGGGCTTAATTCATCCTGAACTAACGCGGAAAAATAATAACCCTTATTAGTATCTAGGCGAAAAGATGGTCGGTTATTGTTTGTGTAACCACCCATGAATATCGTCAGCATCTGATTCATCTGTTGTGTATACTGGCACCACATCGTGATCTGGTAATTGGCGGTGTAATGCTTGACTGGCGGGATCTCATATATCTCGTAAATGTTAGTAGAAAAATCACTAGAGACCAATGGGTTCCTCGCCACGCCAGAACTGACACCTTTTTTTAATAATTTTTTGCCAGCTTCAGATTCATTGTGAGCGGTATCAAGCGACGGAGCTGTTGCTAACTGATCGTCATTGTTAATTCCCTGCTTATTGATGTAACTTTGAAGCCTAGCATCATCTGGCGCAATCTTCTTCCTAACAATCATCGGCATGTTCTCGCCGACACCCGGTGTCTGAGTTATTCCCGTCCTCATGATAGAGATAAGCGGTAATATCAGGGCGTTGCTTGAATCTCTAAGGGGTTTCTTCCGCGCTAAAAGGGCAAACCTTTCGCCAGTCGCGAAAATGACCGGAACTTTCATTACCTTCTTGTTAGACTCAACTAAGAAATTTAGTTCTTTTTCGAAAAGGTTAAAGACAGATCGATCAACGTCTTCTATAGTACATGATGGTATGTCAAAACCGTCAACTTGTTCACCATCTTGGTAACCCAGATCAGTCTTGCCACCGACGCCGGTTTTTACGCTGTACCTAGTTGCCATTAGTCATCACCATAAAACGAAGAACTGATCGAAGCTTCATCTCCTTTTTTAGAAACTTCCACCACTTTCTCCGGAGCTTCTATCTTATTTTGTGTAATCAACGCGCGGACGTCGCCCGTGTTGCCTAGCTTGTTTGTATCTTTACCTCGTTGTTGCACGAATTCATCCTGTATAGCATCTTCTTCTGCGGATGCCTGATCTGTTGGTCCATGTGGCAATATATCAATCTGTCCTTTTCTCGCTTGCTTGCATGCTAGCTTGATGCCCGTCTTATACTCTACTTGACCGAAAATCAAAGCAGTAAACTGTGCGCTAGTGATTTCAAAAAATATGTCGCCAAAACTTAAGTAGTCACCCTCTTTGAGTTCAAGACCACGATCTAAAATATCTCTATAATGAATATACACCTGGATTGTTTTCATCATCTCAGAGCCAAACTTTGTAGTTTTGATCGCTGATGGGTCCCAATCGACTCGAGCTTCTACCTCTATCGGTGGATCGAAAACTTTTGTGATTGCTTCCTCATAAATCTCATGTATGTCTGTCAAATCTGTTCTTACTTTATAGTAAAATATCTTTTGACCGATGACATCTTTATTGATCTCTTTAGTCAGATCAGATATGAAATCAATTTCTCTTGGTGTTATAAAAAGTCTTGCCATTATGCGTTATCCAAGTGTTATTGCTTTACCTAACGGAATTGGTACTGACTTTAGCACGGTTTTAATAGCTTCAGCAGATTCTGCTTCTCCCTTTAAGAGATTACCATAAGAAAGGGTATCTAACAGCTCAACCATCTTCTCAATTAATTTTGTTTGATCTTCTCTACCTTGAGAAATCAATTCCGAACCGTTCAAGCTTAAATCACCATCCGGAAGCGGAACGCTGGAAAATTTTGATCTTATGAGCCCAAGAAGCTCTTTGCTTAGCGCTAAGCCGTACTGCCTAACCCACTGTCGACCGATCTCATTAATTTTTTCATACCTCAGATTTCCGAAAGGAACATTCGATAAGTTAGATACCCCAAAAATGGTGCCATCTTCAATGTGAGGGTTTAACGGATCGGGATTAAACGCAACTCTAAAAAACAGTTTTCTATCTGCAACTTGCGGAACGGGAAAAATCCTTAACTTGCTTCCCATTAGCTGATAAGAATAATTGGAACGCCGGACACGGTTGCTAATATCCATCTGTCCGGCTCTTAAAATGTCTTCGAAAACTGGCAAGACATAAAAAACAGTCTCTGGAGTGAATGACTCGAAAGCAAACTCGTTATTCAAGTAATTGATAGCTGAAGATGTGTCAAAAAACCGGTACTGTGCTTGCGGTGAGAAATGCATGACTTCCATAATCTTCATGCGAGTCCGTGGACTATTCACGCTGCTGCTGACCATCAAAGTCCCATCGGAAGCTTTTAGCTCTTCGTACACATCATAATCTTGACGCCCGACTTCTAAAGCGATAGATCCAGAAAATATGTTATATGACCCCCCGACACCAGCCTCGCTGGCATACGGTTCAGCCGCACGCAAAAGAAACTCTAGGTTTTGTCTTGGGTGTAGCTCTTCAGCCCCCTTGAGGGAACCGGTCGGGATACCTAATAGATTGGTCAGCTGTGACTTGCCATGAGCTTCTAGAACGATTCTCCCGTACTCGAGGAATGATTCTTCGAAACAAGACCAGATCTGTTTCTTTGTTAGCTCAACGCTAAGAATATCGTCACCCAGTTTGCGTTTGACAAAAGTCACCATCGAATCGGCTTCACGCGCGAAAATGGGATCTTCGTCAAAAAATCCGAATGGGGTGGGTCTAAGGGTACTAGTAAAAGAAGACATGTCTCACTCCTAAACTAAATATGGAATAGGAGTGAGAATATCTTTGAGATATGAAGAAACTAGAAATGAAATCTAGTTCTTATTAGCCAAGGCTTCTTATGCACACCCAGCTTGAACCATCGAATACAGCAAGAACCCAATCTCCGATATTCGTAAGTCGTATGTCGCCGGTAGTACAGTTTGTGCCTAAAACATCACAATGAGCTTCCGAATCTGATACTATTAACTTAATAGCGCCAGTTGTGGCTGCAGCTGGTAAAGTTAAATCGTTACCTGCAACGAAGCCATCAGCGACGATTGTCAAAAATGTCGTAGCGTCTAACGCAGCAGTCGCTGCGACTGTTACTTTTGAGTCAATAGCAAAGCCGTTACCAGTCGCGCTTTGGACTAAACCTTTTACAAAATCTATATCAATTTTCATTTTAATCTCCTATTAACCGTTAGTTCTCATTACTTGCCACTCGGTACCATCAAAGATACAAATAGCGCCGTCGCCGACTGCATTGAATGTAATGTTGCCAATAGTGGCATTGGCGCCCATAAGCTTACTACCCACAGCAACCGTGTTGACTACTACCTTGATAGCACCGGTAGCGGCTGAAGCCGGTAAGGTACATTCATGAGCCGTTTCTATTTCTGTCAAAAAGGTAGTAGCATCAAGAGTAGCATCACCACCGTTTACTACGACTCTTGAATCGATACCAAAACCTGCGCCCGATTCTTGGACGAGGCCTTTTGTGAAATCTATATTAATCTTTGGCATTTCTATTCTCCTTAACCGTTAGTTACAAGAACTACCCAGGCAGTTCCGTTATAAATGCAAACAGCGCCGTCGCCGATTTCACCGAAAGTTATATCAGCGCCACCTTCGGTGACGGCATTGGCTGCCTTAATGACTCCAGCAGCTGCAGCAGTCATAGCAAGAACTTTGATAGCTCCAGTTTCTGCTGAAGCCGGTAAAGTTACTTCGTGGGCACCGGCAACTTTGGTTAAAAATGTCGTAGCGTCTAACGCAGCATCGTCAGCAATTGTAACGCTAGAATTAATACCAAAACCCGAACCAGTCTCTTGAACGAGACCCTTCGTAAAGTCTATATTAATTTTTGGCATGATCTTTCTCCTTTTTTGTCTGCAAGATTCCACACCGCCGGCAGGGTCGACTGATCAAAATGATGCGGGCCTACTAATAATTATAGTAGAAGAATGGATTTACAGGTATTTTTACAGACCGGCTTTTCTTAAAAGCGTGAGAAGACGATTGTCATGACGAATATTAGCCCAATTTTTAATAACGCTAATTAACTCGTTGTTATCGTTGTTATCGTTGTTATTGTTGTTAGTGTTATTTGTTTGAATCGCTGTCAACTGTTCTTTCAAATTAGCGATCTCGTTAACTAGCGTATTTACTGTATTAGCTACCTGATTTACTTCTTCACGAGTAGCTGTGATGGGTGTTGTCTTATTTGTTGTCGTCTTCGCTGTGGTCGTTGCGGGGTTGGTCGTGTTCTTTGTCGCTCGGCTCTTTGAAACTGCCATGATATTGCCTCCTTTAGCTTATAACAAGCTGAATAGTTTATATCTAAGTTTATATCAATTTAAGATTAATCGTTTAATAAACCGGCCAATTTATTCCAACGCGCGAGAAGCAAATCACCTTCGCTCTTTTTAGTACGCGCTGACTCGTCTTTAATTGTGACTTTCTCTGTTGGGTTAGTACCACCACCGAAAAGATCGCCGGACCACGGTACTTTGCCATGTTTGCTAGCTCCTCTGACTTTTGGTGGGCTTATCTTTTTCATGTATTTATCAAGATCACCGGGTGTGACTCCGGAAAATTTCATTTTCTCAAAAGCGGCGATTACTTTTTCTTTTTCTTCGTCTGTTAATCCTGTTGGTAATCCACCACCGGCTTTATCGACAGCTTCATCATCCAAACCAGCAACTTTGGCCGCATATTTTTCCATGCCAGCAAGTGATCTTGCACCGGTGGCAGGTCCATCAGCTTCATCATCACACCCCTCGATATCTAAATGACCCGTACCAGATCCCAAAGGTTCACAGATTGCGTTACCAATCGGTTGACCATCAACGACTACGCCCTCTGGATCAAACGGTTCTGGCGGGAAATATAAATGAATCTGGTCAAATCCAGCTGCTTCCATAGCTTCAATTGCGGCGCCCTTCTTGGCAATCTTTCCGGTTTTATCAATATCTGGACCGGCTGCAAAAATACGATCAACTTCTGACTGCGCTACTCGACGGCCACCAGTTGAAGCTCGGTGAAGATTAGCAATCCTAGTTCTTTCAGCTGGTTGGTGGATATAAACACCGATAATCTTAAGGCCGGCGAAATCTGCATCACCCTTTAGGTTTCCAAGCGCAGCAATTCTTCCGGTATCAGCAGTTGACTCACCGGCTTGATCAGCTAAGTAAACTGTTGCGTAAGGAGTCTCACCAATCTCTTTAATACCATCCATTAAACTCTTTAGTTCAGTCTTAACATCACTCATGTACCGCGCCGCCGCTGCTGCTCTGACACCTAGCGTCGGTGACCCATCGCTTGGGCCCATCATCTCATTAGTTGCACTATCTAAACCATCAATTGATTTTGAAAAACCACGGGCTTGCGTAAAGAATGCTTTGGTGTTCGGAAAACCAGCAAACTCATCACCGCCACCAGCACCTTTGACTTTTTCAAAAGCTGATTTGCTAAGAATCGAAGATAACTCAAACTTCTTACCCTTTTCATTAACATGAAAATACTCACCAACAATTGAATCAAAATCCTCGCCAGCATCAACGCGCTTAGATATCTCATTAAAAACTGCTGGAGCTAACGTCTCTTGCGTCACACTAGTCATGGCTTTGTCTTCTTCTTGAAACTGTTTTGTACCAGCATCGCCCAAATCATCGAGGTAATCTTCAAAATTCTTTTCTTGGTTTGCACCAATAAAATCACCAATCGCTTTTTTAGCAGCGCCCTTACCCGCAGCAGGTGGTCCGTATAACGCAACCAAAGTTATCGGTTTGGCATCAGCGGCTTGAACTTGCTGAGCTAGCTCAGTTTCGGCTTCCCTTAAAATCTGTCGCAGCTTCTTTCGTCTCTTGAGTTTAGGCTTATTGACGTTTGGGATATCGTATAACTCTTTTAGCGTTTTCATTGAATCTCCAGTAAAGCATCAAGGGTGATGATCATCAAAATATAAATATCATCCTCAGCGACAAAAGTAAAAAAAAAGGGTGGCCCGAAGACCACCCTTAGTTCATAGGATTAAAAACCTATTAGATAATGTCCATGTCCAAACATGTAACAGTACCGTAGAAATCACCGCGGACCATCTTCTTGCCGTAGCGAGTCATGACACCCTTACGTGGGGTGAAGTCCTCTGGCTGGAAGATTGTCGGAGTGACAATCAGCGGTACATACGGAGCGTAGACATAACCTGTCTCCAAATAGCTACCACCCTTAAAACCAACAAGGATCCTGTTGCGTGGGAAGTATGGGTCCTTGTAAACCGTAAAACGGCTTGTAAGGGTACCAACTGCTTCAGCACCGATGCTCATTGGGCTAGCAACTTGACCGTCACTATCGAGGCTCAATGCTGGCTTATAAAGTATGGAAGATTCCAAAACAGTAGCAATCTCAGGGCTGACAACTATAAAGTTAGCAGCACCACGAAGAGTGCGACGATGGATCTCGTTAGCAACATCAATGATCGTCTCGATGAGAGTCTCATACCACTCGCGGACCGTACCTGTAAAAGCAGGTCCGGGTCGTAGTGACGTAGCTCGCGAAACAGCCACACCAGTTCTCTTATTAACGAAGTTACCAGGTGAGCGGCTCCAAAAGTAGTTAGCTGCCTCAGCGCCATTAAGAAGATCACCAAGGATCTCACGATCAATCTCAAGAGCAACCTGCTCCGAGAGGATCTGAGTGAGCTCAACCTCAGCATCTAAGCTGTGATAAGCGTTCAAATCCTGCGCGAGTTCTGGTGACCACTTAGCGCGTAGCTTACGGGTCTCAGCAACAACAGGTACTGACTCAATCTTGATATCAATCTCTGGAATAGTGCTCTCTGCAGCAAAGCTAGACTCGAAGGCCGGTGAAACGATAGTCGACATATCAGCTGAATCTGTAGCCGATGGTAAGACATAATCGAATGCAGCATGCTGGTCAGCGCCATCGCTGAAGTCAGCAGAAACAATCTGCGTCGCATCAGTTTCGTGAAGCTTGACAACCATCAATACGTGAGTATGATCAGCGGCATTGGAAAGTACCTGAGTTGAATCTTTGTCTACCCAAGCTTTAATTAGCCGGTTAAGACGACGAACGTTAAGAATTCCCTCTCCGCCCTGGACAGCATCTGGTACTTCCACAACACCAGCAATAGCGACCGCGGCAGCAAACAGCGATACTTCTTGGACCATCGTTAAATCCATGCCTGGCAAACAAGCTTTTGGTACTGCCAATAAAGCATAATTAGCACCAGCTTCTAGTTCAGCAGTAATCTGAGGATCGTGAGAATACCAAGCAGCGTCAGCTGTTGTCAACTTAAGAGTATCCACCCGCGCGGTGTTTGTGGCTGCTGTTCCGGGGATAAATAAATTACCGACCGCAAGAGTATCCAAAGTGTCGTTACTGACGGAACCAACATTTTTCTTACGCGCTTTTGAATAACCAGTACCGGTTAAGTCGTATTGACCACCAGCTGCTAGCGCTGGTGTGCCAGCTTTAGGATTCGTTGGTGTGCCGTAGATTGACTCACCCTTATCGTAGGAAGCTTCAGATGCAGTACCATCACCACCGACCGAAGAACCATATGTGTAATCCAGATAGAAAAGCAGACCGGAAGGAAGGCTCATTGGCTGGATCGAGACAAGCTCGTTAGCAATCAATCCACCGAAAACTCGGCGAACGATCGGGAACGCAATATTTGTGAAACCACGGATAGATGAATCACCTACAGTGCCGGCACCGAGACTAGAAGCCTCGCGCAGTGCCTGCCCTGCCTGATTTTCAAGCATAGTGGCCATGTTTTCGCGCTTAACTCCTTCGAGTCCGCGCAAGAGACCAGTACGGCCCCATTTTTCTAACAGTCGACGATTCGCAGTACCAATATTGCGTGATTTGATACCCTCAGTCAACTGACTCAATGAAAAACTCATTTGTTTTCTCCTTTATTCATTAAATAAGTTGTTATTTTCTAATGCCAGCCAAAGTTGCCCATCGTGCTGCCACAGTATCCTCGTTAATCGCGGGTGAACCGCTACGAGTTGACTTACTGGCGGACGACAACAGTTTCCGACTACCTGCGGACTCGTTAATCTTACGAGAACGCTTAACTAAAGACTTTGCAAGTCCCTGGTAAAGGAACTTAGCCTCACGAACGGTCTTGGCATTATCAAGGGCCTCGACTATGGCACGCTGCTGCTTCTGCGTCACATTACGATTCTGCATCAGTTTATTCACATATAAAAGCTTAGCGTTAAATAAATTCATTTCTTTAAGCTGCTTCTGCAGCTTTCTGTTCTCGGTCTGTAACCGAGCTGTGCTACGACGGGTGCGGCTGGCAGAATTTCTGCGCTGTGCTCTACCTCGACGACGGCTTTCAACAGTCGGGGTTGGTGCATCACCAAGCTCGTCTGCCAAGGCATTCAAAAGGTCATCTTCATCAACATCGACAAACATATCACCTTCATCTTCGCCACCACCAAAGTTATCTATAACTCCGGGGTCTACGCCTTCGCCTTCACGAAGCTTACGCAATCGACGAATCTCACGGCGAAGGATGTTTTCATCAATCTCGTAAACCTCATCAGTTGCTTCAGCATCATCATCGCCTTCATCGGTGGCTTCGGCTTCGTCATCGTCGCCTTCGCTAAACCGGTCGAATTCACCGAGGTCGATCTCTTCTTCCTCAGCTTCTTCACCGCCTTCTTCTTCACCTTCTTCACCTTCACCTTCGGCACCTACCTCGACCTCAAGACCGAGTGCGGCGCCTAAATCTTCAAGCGCGGTAGAGGCGGCATCGACGTCAACGTCTTCAGCAGCAGCTTCTTCGCCACCACCGAGGTCTTCATCGCCCCCCTCTAATTCTTCATCTTCTTCATATACGTCCATCTCGTTGTACTCGTCTGTTTCATCAATCTCAAACAAGCGTCGAAAGATAGCACTGCTTCTTCTAGTCATCTCTTTGATCTCCTTTATCATGTTTTTATAAGAAGTAGTTAATTGTTTGTTTGCCCCTTCTTTAAGGAGCAGCCTCTTCATCAACAAAGCTTCAGAAAGCAAGTCCTGATATGCTTTTTTTATCAGTGTCCGTTGCTTCTCATTAAGCTTATTGAACTGGAGGCCTTGAAGCATTGCATCCATCCTTTTCGCCTGGCGTCTTATAGAATTAAATGCTTCTTTAAGATTTACTTTACCTGACATTACGGTTGAACGAGTGTTTTTCCTCAAACCGCGGTTCCGACCGCGACCTTCAGCAACGGAAATATTAACGTCTCCCTGCGCATTTACTGTTACGGATGTATTCTCGACTTCATCATCGTCATCGGACATCTCATCTTCCAGTGCGGGGGGTTCCAATAATTCGTCTTCGGGCATCGGCGGTGGTCGTGGTTGATCGACTACCGACGGAGGTAATTCTTCGTCTTCGTCATCAGCCATCATTGCGATATCAATCCCAGTCACTTCATCTTCAACAGGCTCATCTTGCTCTCCCATGATTTGCGCTTCAATTAGCGCTTTAATACGAGGAGTTACAGCCTCGATAATCTTGTTCTTGGCGTTTTGTTCCGCCATATCGCGAAGCTGCTTAGCCTCGGCAATCGCCTGTTCATATAGATTACTTGACATAAAACCACCTATGCTCTACTATACGGTAAATATCGTAAAAAAAACTAAATTTACCATTTCTCAGTTAATTTATTAAAAAATAAGTCAACTTTCGTTGACTCCAAGTATATTTTTGATTATCAGCCTCACTTTTTTGAGAGATAAATCTTCGTCATCGCCTAAATCAAAAAAACTTATTTCATTATCCGCGCCGACAGATCGGTGCGGATGACTATATCCTATCGTACTCCCGGTCTGCTGTAAACTGCCAGGAGAATATGCTTTCGGAGAATTCGCTCCGCCACCAACTTGTATTCTGTTTTTATATAAACCTGGAATGGGAGATAAACCTTGCACAGAAGCTAATTCTCCAAGTTTCGTATTGCCCGCGACGTAATAAAACGGATCGGTACCATTGATAGCTAAAAAATCATTAGCTAAATAACTGTTTACTATTTTTCTAATCTTGCTTTGAATGTCAATTGGAATATCTGACACGTCTACTTCGGCATCATCTTCTTCTTGGTATGGATACTGAGATGATTGTTGTTTGGGTTTGTGAAATTTAGAAACTATTTGCCCGTAACCAAGACCCGTCCTACTATTAGGACGAGCCCCGGGGGCATAGTCTCCAGTAGATGCTGGTATTGACATCTAGATTACTTACCGATTGATTTCCCCAGCTCGTAATCACCAAGCGTGTGACGAGCTTGTTTTTCCGAGGTAGCTTTTGGATTCGTCAAAGCACCGACACCGACTCCGGGCGTATCGTTTGCTGTTTGGCCGAAACCATCTGGGGGATCTGGTTGGTCTGATGGATCGACAGATCCTGCGCCTGGGGATGATGGGTTAGGAACGTAAGGGCTGGCTGGTAAACCGCCGCCGCCGGTAGCTACTTCAGACATGTCTGGCGAGTCTGAATAATCTCTATTGAACATCCCAAAAGTGTGTCCTTCATCGTTGACTGTTCCGTCAAGAACTTTTTCTTGAAAATCTGCTCGGACTTCATCGTCTTTCATCTCCAATAAAGGCGAACCGGGAAAGCACGCTTTTAATGACAGATCATCTCGAGAACCCAAAGATCTTGATCTGGGTTCACCTTTAATTTCTACAACACCTTGTGTGTGAGTTGGCATTTAATATATCTCCTATTTAGAAAGTTTTTTTAACAAATACTTTTTCTTTCCCACAATCTTCGTAAGAGTCTTTCGAATCTTAGATTCAGAAATCTTTAATGCCTTCAAGTGATCTAAGTCTTTCTCTAAAGCACCGGCATAAGAATCAGCATCAACTTCTTCAGCATCAACTTTCGCGGCGTCTTCTTCACCTTGCTCTAAGGTCTCAGAAATACTAGTTCGCTCTTCTCGAATCATTCGACGAAGAATTCTGGGTGTTAACTTAATTGATTTTCTTGACTTTCTCATAACGCACTCCAAATAAACTGTTTATATTATTATTTATGCTGCCCAGGCAGTTTCTTTTCAGAAAATGCTAAAGTTGCCCAGTTGCCGGCAGCGTCTCCGAAGAGATCAGTGGGATCATTTTGATCCACAACTTGAGATATAGCATCTGGAGCAACTGTCCGCGAATTGCTCTCAGCGCTTGTTTGTTCCTGTAATGTTGTCCTAGCAGTATCAGCAAAAATGCTCTGCATCAGCGGATCATCCGTCATTCCCATAATAGTTTCGGGAATCACATCTTTTTTAACCCTGGGTTTCTTGCGTCTTGCTGGGGCTCTTTTCGCTGCTACTTTCTTTGATTCTTTAATCTGGTTATTAGCACCAACTAAACCCTCAGCAAGAATCTCTACCAAACACTCTTTGACTAAACTCTTCAAAACTGACCTGCTTACTTTAGACATTTATTAATCTTCCTCATGTTACGCCGGTGTGACCTTAGCAGAATTGGCGGCGCCGGCTGCAACATATACATGGTCCACACCCTCAAGAGCTGCAATTGCTGGAAAATCAGAACGCTTCACATTCGTTAACCCAGCCATCACGGTTACATCAGTCTGTGTATTAGAATCGACATATAAGTCTATACATTTAATCGGTAAAACCATCATTGAATTCTGCGGAATAACCATCCGCATCGCTACAGTACCACCTTGGACGTCCGATTGGCTAACTTTAAAAGCAATCCCCACATCTCCGCTGGGGGCTGTTATACAAATCCATTGAGTTACATACGGAAACTCTATTCGTAAATCAGCCATATCAGCGCCGTGCTGATATACGAATGGGAAACCAGAAGCTTGATATTCTGCTGCATGATTGTGGCTGGGCCGTGGGTGATTAAGAGACATTACTCATCCTCCCAAGATAAGATATCATTGAATACCCTATCTATTCTGTCTGATTTGTTAAAAAATGTATCTAGCTCTGACTCGTTTATCTCTTTGCCCTCGCTCATCATGAAGGCTCCCGGTGTTGAGGGTTCAGAGACAAAATCCCAACATATCAGTTGAAAATCATCCTGAACGACCTGATGGTCACCATCCTTTTTAGTGGAACCGACACCACGAGAAGAGATACCGAGGGTTATGCCAGATTCGACGAGGCTTTGAAGAATCTTTCCAGCGGGTGTGTCTAACAACTCTACCGAGCCATAAACGGTATCTTCTTCCATGTAAGCTTCCCTAACGATGTGGGAAGCGTTCTTTAGCTCTACAACACTACTGTCAGGGTGGTCGCACTCTCCAAGAGCTCTGTTCTCTTGAATAAACTTCTGGTAATTCCTGATCTCTCTTTCCAGAATCGGTTTTGGATATATCCGACCGTTCTGATTTAAAGTACCCGATTTTTGTAAAATACCTTTTAATACTACTTTTCCATCGTTCTCTAGCCGGGATTCACTGATCGCATCTTTTGAATACTCGAACTGAGACCAGTTTGTTAATAATTTTCTGCTCATTTTAACTCCTTAACTCGTTACTTAACTTCATAACAGTCAGATACCTGGAAACTATTGAATCATCGATGTTTTCCGTCGGTAAAGATCTTACTTTCTCGGAAACTAAACTGATCTTTGATTTAATAATATCGCTATTGCAAGACATGGCGTAATCTGTAAGGTCTTCCAAGCAAGAAGATTTCCTGTTTTCGAATATCTTTGTTATTTTTTTATCTTCGCCGATGGCAAACACGTAATCTTTTAAGAGGTGGGCCTGCTCGGGCAATAATTCTTTAGAAAAAGAACTGTTAAAACTCTTAGTCATAATGCTAACTGTTAAATTGTCAACATCTTCAGTCTTCAGCTCTTTTATATCAGCGGTATTTTTTTCAAGAATTAACCAGTTGTGAAGCTTCGCTTCGTAAATGGCTTGAGAATCTATATCGGATTCGCTTGATCTCCAGCTGTCTAGCAACCTTTGGATCGTCGCTAAAGTCTTGTAGCTACCGACCCTTTGCTTGTAAAAGCTCGGATCGTTAAAAGAATAATTGATCTCATGAATCAACGAAGATTTTTCTTTATACAGTTTTTCAGCATTAAAATTAGTAGCGGCAATTTTAGCTTCACCGATTATCCTAGTTGCCAAACTCTCGGATGGCATCGTGGTTGAATACAGAGCGTTGAACAGCTTATACTCACGGTAAAGCTCAGTACCTTGACTAAAATATTTATTAGTTATCTTAAAAACTTTGGAAACTTTTTCTTGATCGTTATCGACCAATGATCTTGAAGCATACTTTGCTAGTTGCTCAAATATTATACCAACGTTTCTCTTCTTGTTGTGACTTTTAGACATCTTTATCCCTTCGTCAAATTTAACTCGAACCCTCTTCTTCATCGGGTTCATTAGAATCGCTTGACTCATTTAAAATAGACTTTTTACTATTAAGTAAACCAGACTTTTCGATATTTCTCAAAACATTTAAAATATCATTCGACATAACGGGCGCTGAGCCAACGCTATTATCGATATCTCTCTCGAAAGCTTCAAACGATGTAAGCCTCTGGCTTCCGTACGGCTGCCGCATTGAATCTTGTTTACGTTTATTCATCGTCATGTTACCGAAATTGGGCATGTGATAAGAAGCAGCTGTTTTCTTGCTAGAGCTAGGCTTCATTTCCTGGCCCCAGACATTTTTAATTTTCGCTTGAGCCTTCAAGGGCGCATCATCGTCATCCATCGAAAGCAATAAATCGTCTTCTTCATCATCGTCATCGTCTTCATCAATTTCGTTAAAACTAGATGGGTTATCTGACGGTTCTATTGGGACTCCATCAAGCAATTTTTCATCATTGCCCTGATCAACGGCGAAGAGGCCGCCTCCCTCTTCTTCTCCCCCAGCTTCTTCTCCGCCAGCTTCTCCGCCAGCTTCACCGCCAGATGCTTCAACCTCAGCATCATCCAGTTTATCTTGTTTCAGACCCTCCATGACTCCTTCGATTTCATCATCGGTAAGACCAAGAACATTCTTTCTAACCCACCCCTTGTCAAGCATTCCCTCTGGAACTTTACCGGCGATATCAAACCGCTGGCTAATCAACTCAAGTTTCTGTAACTGAGCTACGGAGGATGGGTTTGACAACCTCAAATCAAAATCTATGAGCTCTTCAGCGTCATACCCGTGAGAGTACAAGTGAATCATCGCAAGCTTATTCAACTCAGAGATTACTGTTTTTTGAACTCTTTGGATAGTTCTAGAAAACCTGATATCTTCTTGCGCTAGTGTTGCTTTAGAACCGATGTCTTCGTCATACCCGAGATACGCCTTTGGTATCTTTATTGCTGCAAATAATTTCTTCTGGATATACTCTACGTCCTCTATCGCTGTGGCATTCGTACCTCCAGCTAGCGTATCAATCTTAGTACCGGTATCACCGCCTCGGACTGGAATGTAATAATCTTCATCGACAGCCATCGGGTTATATCTCAAATCAGCTTGACCGGTTGTTGAGCTAGTGATAGTGCTCTTTTTAAGAGCTGATTTTGCTTGCTCTATGTAATTAGGGACGTCTTCCGGGGGCACATTACCAACATCGATATAAAACACTCGTCTCTCTGGGGCACGTATTATACGATAAACCAGCATCGCATCTTCTATGAGGATCAACTGTCGCCAGATTCGACGAGCAGATTCTAAAATTGAAGTTCCGTAAGGAAGAAAAGAATCGTTTCCCAATAACCGGAAATGAGAAATTTGCCAGTTCTCTAAAATCGTGTTGCCCTGAGTCGCCCACCGGAACCTTACTGCAGCTGGGTTATCGGGATCAAACCCTTCTTCTCTCTCAATTTCGCTAATCGGAACTGGGTAAGCGTTAATCACACCGAACTCTGGGTGGACGTCGTTAAAAAGAAAGAAATCACCGTATTTACAAAGATTCCTGACCCACATAACTAAATTAAACTCAATGTTTAACGTATCGTGAAAAAGAGTGTTCAAAAGCTCTTGTTTTTGAGCATCGTCAGAGTAAATATGCAAAACTCGGCTGTGTTCATCGGGAGACACTGTTTCTTCAGCATATATGTCTAACGCTGATGCTAACTCTGGTGTAGCTTCCATTTCACTGAAATCACTGTACCTAGCCATCCGGTCAAAAGAGCCATAAGCGCTTAAAGTAGAGTTATAGACATCGCTATGAGCTCTTTTAAACAGTTCGACCGCAGAGGATCTTCCGGAACCCGCAGAAGATTTGACTTTCCGCTTAACTACCGGACCTGTTCTAAATATTCTTGTCAGCCTATTAAAAAGACTTTCTGATTTTTCAGCCATCTTATTACCAATCTCATTATTATAATATTAGAATTATAACTTCATTAAAATTAAATTAACCACCTAAAATCCATATCTATGCTTCCCGAAAGATGCGAAGATAACACTTCATAAGGAACGCCTCTGACGCTTCTTAGTATCTTGTTTAAATATTCATTCCCGAAAGAAGAGCCAACTGACCCCTGAAACGAATTAGAATCTGATGAAAAACCAGACAACATTGCCTTATTAAGGTCCGCAGATGATTTAGAGTGAAAACTAGATGTATCATACAACCAAATACCGATCGCTAAAGACATAACTAGATCGTCATGCTTCCCGCGCATCGCCTGTGGCCTCGAACCCTTCCATATAAAGGTTTTCATCTCTTCATAAAACCTAGAAGAGTATATCTTTATTTGGTTATTCCTAATTACTTCTTCTAGTTTAGTTAAAATCTTGTTTCTAGAAGGACCTTGCGTTGAAAAGCCAGCTTTGCCAATGGGGCCATCATTATAAAGGGCAGAGATGCGATCTTTCTCCTTCTCGAAGTAAATATTTTGGCATTTTAACTCTTTTAGCTTCATCAAAACAGCATATCCGTATGTATTGCTCTCCGGGCAGATGACTGCGTTGTTATACCTCTTACTAGCCTCTATTAGGACCAAAGCAAATTGATCTGGTGGTGATTTTCCCTTAAATTCGCAAACAACTTCCGACTCGTTGGTATCAATTACATGAAAAGTTGAAAAATCAGCGCTATCGCCGCGGGATATATCGGCACTGATGACGTATTTGTTTTCTGGTTGGGCATATTTCCAAACCCAAATGTTATTGCTTGGTCCCCAGCGCTCTAATGGGTTCTTGATTGACATCATTAGCTTCTCAATGTCCCTTTGTGTCAAAAATGTCTCACCAGAAGCTTGGAAATCACACAGTAGCTCTTGCGCTATCTGCCTTTTTGTCATATTCTTGGTTTCTTTTTCAAACCAAGCATCATCTCTTTCTGGGTGAACATCCCACTGAAGTTTTATTGGGTTAAAATCATTATCGCCAGTTTCGGCTTGCATATAAATGTCATAGTACTGACCACCGACACCATTTGGCGTTGATAGAACTATTGCGCGGCCACCAGTGGACAACGTTGGGTATAAACCCATCCACAGTTCATCAAAATTCCTCACGAAAGCAGCTTCGTCAACTATTAGCAAAGAAAGCGCCTCAGAACGTCCAGCATCTTCTGATGTCGGTACTGCTTTTACGATTGAACCGTTCGAAAACTCAAGAGATTGCTTATTATTAGAAATTATCTCTGGCATTAGCAACCACTTCGGTAAATGGCGGATGATAAACTTAACTTTTCTAATGAAATTTTGCGCGACGGCCAATTTTGTGGCAATAATTAAAACATTCTTATCTTTATAGAAAATGGTTAACCAAACAGCGTACGCAGCAACTAAAGTAGATAACCCTAACTGACGGCTTTTGACAATTACGTTAAACCGGTGAGCATTGAACTCTTTTACGCACTCATCTTGAAACTCGTAAGTATCGAAATCTAACGTTCCTCGAGTAGCGTGCTGTATTTTGCAGTATTTGTTAAAGAAATAAGAAGGATTTTTCCCGCATTTGATGATCTCTTTTACTTGTCGCTGCTTCGTCGATGGGGGCATTATGAAACCTTGAGGTGAACATTCATCCTATAGTATGCATGCTTACGCGGTGAGTATGGAGATACGCTTACTAACTCTACGTCATCATCCCTGTCTTCCTCTGTGACCTTAATAGAACGACCGACCCGGTCCTTAAACTGAGTTTTCATGTTCTTTAACGCATCCGCGATGGCATCATTAGCCTCTTTTTCGTATTTAGTCTTCTGCTGCTGCATTGATTCTTCACTAGCAAAAGATATAACCGCAATGTACTTAAGAACTAAGCTATCCCCGTGTATATGAGAGGTTACTTTCATAGTATCACTAGAATAACCAAAAGTGTGATTAAATATCTGTCCTAATGCGCTGACTTCTTCTGAATTTAACATTCTTTCTCCTAAAAAAACCTATACCTCGGTTTAAATCCTGATTTCTTTCTCAATAGCCACTCGTCAACTTCTTTCTGACCCGGCTTCCAATCTTGACCCAAAAAATTCTTATTGGGTTCTATAAAACATATAAAGCACTCTGAGCAAGAATCGTGGTTGTAGACGCTGATAGTATCTTCTAAAGTTTGAAGTATACCAGAGCACACCGGACAATTGACAGCAAAGCTTTTTTCTCTTTCGTCTATATAAATATCAACAAAATTACTCATGAACTACCAAAGAATTCTTTCCCTTATTTCTAATGTCTAAAACGTTATCAACAACATCTTTAATTGCATCTATGTGCGAGATCACCAATATACACTTAAACCATTTTTTAAGAGACAGCAACAAACGGCTGCAAGCTTCTATGTTCCCATCATCGAGAGCACCGAAACCCTCATCAATTATAAGCAAATCTGACTTTGGTAAATTAGATACATTAATTAAAGCCACCCTGATGGCCAAAGATGATAACATTTTCTCCATACCAGACGCACACTCTATTACGCGCTTTGAGTCACCGTAATTAATAAATACGTCAAGAGCATTCGTGTTTTCTTCAGCCTCGATGTCGACAGTGAATTCTACAACTCCATGAAGTATCTTTTCGATTTCAGCGTTTATGATGGGAAGCTGCACACTCATTATTTTTAGCGGTATGCCTTTTTTATCAACTGCTTGAAGAAAAGCAGTATAAACATTCCACTTCTTTTTTAGCTCAGCAAATTTTTCTCTTTCTTCCTCTAGATCAGAAAGCACCTGCTGGTTTAAACCTATTTTCTCGCTGAGGCTTAGCCTTTCGGAGTCAAGAAAATTAGCGCGAGTAGATAGCATTTTTAGCTTGCTCTTTAGACGATTAATCTCTTTTGCCTCTGAACTTTCTGTCGCATTTAACTTCATTTTTGATAACTGGTTCTTAGAATCTTGAAGCTCTTGGTTAATGTTAGTATCTTCAACTTCAAGCTCCCTCAAAGACACGACCATGCCGCTTTTTTCAAGCTTTGAATCTGATTCTGACTTTAATATATCTTCGTATTTACTGACTTTATCCTCTAGCGACTCACCCAGCATTTTTTTCAAGCTTCTCTTTATTGCGGAACAGTTAGACGAAATCTCTGTGACTTTTTCTTGCTGCAGCGGAATGTTTTCTTTTGCAATGTGGGAATCTTTGATGAATTTGCACTTTGGGAACTGAGTTCCGCAGGGAACAACTTCCAGAGTGCTAGCACATTTTTTCTGGTTCTTTAAAAGAGTCTTTTCTCTCTCGAGCATGTGCTGTATCGATTGTAAATTAACCTCGATCTCTTTTTGTTGCTGCAGGTTTTCTTTTAACTCTTCAATCGGAAACTGTTCTTTTATCAAGGATATTTTTTCAAGCTTATTATCGATCTCGTTGATACTGTCAGAGATGGATAATATCCTTCTTTGCATAGACATGCTTCTTTTTAGCAAGTCATCGATATGCTTAACTTGATCTCTTATCTCATCTTCAGTAAAATCTTCAGAATTTTCGTGAGTTGCTAACAAAAGCTTTAAGCTATCAACTTCTTCTCGTATAATCTTTGACTGTTCTTCAACCTCTATTCTTTCTTGCACAAATGATTCTAACTCGAACCTTTTATTCCTGATAATAGAAGACCAGTCTCTATCTGGAGCGCTTTTCATTGAACCCTTAAGTTCTGAAAACTCTGCTTTAGCGATATTCAGCATGCTGTCAAATATGCCCAAATCCAAAAACTTAGTAAGTATAGATTTCCTGACTGTTGCGCCGTTACAGATGAAGTTATTCATCCCTCCCTGGCTGGCTAAAGATGTCAGAAGAAAATCTTCCGCAGACCCGACTAAAAGCTTAAGATCTTTCTCTGTTTCCCTTCTTTGTTCGCCGCTAAGATCTTCTACTTTTTCACCGTTCGATAATACCTTCCAAAGGTTTAAGCTCGTTGAGGCATTGGTCTTTCCAGACCTCATTGTATGCTTAACAGACTGCCTCTCTGTCCTGTATAATATTCCGTTAACGTTAAAATCTATATTAACTTGACAAAAACCTTTTCTTGAATTGATGATATGCAAATTTTTGATAGCGCCACGATCGGTTGTATTAAAAAGCCCGTACATCATAGCACCAGGAATCGATGATTTTCCAGACCTGTTTTTACCAAAAATGCCAGTTATGCCTGGAAGCTTATCAAAATCAATTGCGTTTCCAGTTCCGTAACCAAAAGTATTATCAAACCTCATCTTTTTTAAAGACCACTTTAAGTTTTTCTTGCTTTCGTTACGAGCGGCTTCCGAAGCAATTCTTTTCGTCATGTCTTCAAGGATACTGCGCTCATCGTTGCTTAAAACATAAGTCTTAGTATACTCGTTCATGAGTTTAACGTGAGTCGATGGGTTAGATAAATCAGACTTATTCAGTGTCGTATCACCGATGGTGATCGTCTCATCGTGCGTATCATCTACATCCCACTTAAAAACGACTTCAGTCGATAAGTAATTCTCTTTTAACTCATTCGCTAGCTGTTTTATCTCACTTTGTGGTATTGTCGTTGAAGACCTGATCCTAAATCTTCCCTGCTTCATCGATTCATCCACCACCACTAAAGTTTTTTCAATACTTCCCTCCCAGGGGATTGTATAAAACGAACGTGGGTTAGAAACAGCGACAAACTTAACGTCAAAATCATCACGATCTCTAATGTCCCATATGAGGTATCCTTTGTCCGGATCTTCTCCATAATTCTGTTGTATTGTGCTACCTGGATAAGCTATGCGCTGATCTTCAACAAGGAATTGTGATTTATGAATATCACCCAAAAAAGCAAAATCAAAATCTTTAAAAAACTCTGCATTTATCTGGTCGTTTTCGCTAATTTCGAAATCACTATCGACTTTGCATCCCCAAACCGGTCCGTGAAACAAGGCTATACTTAAGCCCTGTGGGCTTGGGTTTACTTCCTCCCAGGATTCTTCATCAAAACACGAAAAGACACACCAGCTAACACCGTGACCCTCTATCGGATATGTTCCGGACTGTTTGTACAGTTTAATGTTATCATCGCCTATAGCTTCAACAATCGGGGTGATAGCATCTTGCCTGTCTTTGTTCAAGATGAGACCGTCGTGATTGCCCAGGATCGCGTGAACGGGGGCGATTGATGCTAATCCCTTAAACCACCAGACTAAAACTTGAATTAATTCTGGAGAAATGCCTTGAGTCTTCGAGTGTACTATATCGCCACCGATGAATATAGCGTCTAAATCTTCGTCTCTTAAATCGGAAAATATTCTTTCGAAAACTTCGATATACTCATCGTGACGTGATAGCCCTCGAAAGTGAATGTCAGCAAAATGTGCGCATCGAAAACTCATGAATACCTTAAATTAAAGATCCGGATTTTATCGAAGAGATCAGGTTCAAAAGCCGGTCATCATTACCGAACTTTTTAGCTGAATTTAATCTTTCGAAAAAAACTTTTTTGGTCATCTCTCCAACGTCATCATACCCGTTACAATCTAAAATCCTAACAGCAATTCCGTAAGAATTCAGAAGCGATGCGATCTTATACATTTTCGTCCTCATGTCTGGATCAAGCGCCAAACAGACAGGAGTATCATTTTTTACTATCATTCTAAATAGGTTCTGATCTTCTTTTAAAGAACAACCCAACAAGCATGTAGCGTTGTTATTAGCTTTCACTAAATCAAAAGGGCCCTCTACGAGTGTTAATTCTTTGCTCCAATCAATGTTTATTTCATTGAAAATAATATCTCTTCTTGGGACTCTCGAGTTAATGTACTTCATTCTAGAATCTTTAAAAACAGAACGAGCTACATAGTAATTCAGGCATCCATCGCTATCAAACGACGGCATGATTACTCGATGTCTCAGCCTTCCAAATGGTGTCGCGCACAGTTTAAAATACCAGAGATCATCATCCGACATGCCTCTTGACTGAGAGTATTTTATGCTTGCTTTGATGTCCGGATCGATGGACTCTTTGGATTCAACTAATAAGACAAATCCTTTCGGAAGCTCAACTTCTGGCACCTCGTCCAAATTAACAGAAACTTGGTTATCAGAATTATTCATTCTCTTAAAAACGCGAGAAGATTCATCAGCTAAAGATGGGAAATATCTAAAAGCTAGCTTGCGTACGCCCAAACCGGAAATACCACACACCCAGCAGTTGTACTGTTGCGTCTCTAGCTGGATCACTAGTTTTAGCTTTGAAGAATTGTGTGATTTACACTTTTTGTTCGGGCACGAAACTTCAACGTTAACGTTATCTGGTGTCGGTCTAATTTTTTTAAAAGCTCGACGTAAGAATTTTATTTTTTCATTTCGCGACAATCTAATCTCTTGTAGCTAGATCTCTAGCTATAACATAAGCATCTGCCATATCATAACATTCTTTGATCAAGACTACAAAGCCTTTTCTCGGACCCTGTCTCATGACCTTGGTTGGCCAATCAAAACTTGGTTCGAGAGACGATACGTGTTCTTGAACTTGTTCTTTTGTGTTTTTGTCACTTTTTCGATTGATCTTTATGCCCAGGTTCTTTCTAGCCGAATTTACGTTAATAAACTCTGGCGTTAATTCAAAAATTTCCTGTGATATGTAAGAACAAATTCCGTTAAACCTTGCTAACGTCACGATCGTTTTAGCGCTAGATAAGCCGGGTCTAAATGCTTGCAAATTTTCCTCTATCCCGACCCTAGTTACGTTTAATTTGTTAGTTAATAGGGATAATTCTTCTTTAAATTTTTTCCCCTTGTCGAAGACTGACTTTTCTTTTTCTAAGTTTATGTATTCTAAAAGCTTAAGTTGGTTTTTTTCATTTAAAACGCAAACACCAACAACGGATGTGGATATATCTAGACCTAATATCATTTAAAATTATATCTGCTAGAAATCCATCTTAAAACGAAAAACGTAACGATCGTTATCTTTTCTGACTATTGGACGCGATAGATTTACTTTACCAACAACATTTAAGTTTTCATCGTGGATAAACATATTAGTGATTAAATTACAACTGCTTTCAGCATCAGCTGGAAGATTTGTCGGTCGAAGATTTTGGAATGTTGGATTAGAAGAACTAACAGCTTCATCAGCAGATATTGGTATTCTCATCTCTAGCATATGTATATTACGATCACCCCTAAAATCAACGTTAAATTGTTGCATGCCAAAAGGTGGTATTGTCGGATCCATAAGGCAAACCATACCCTCTTCATAGATAATGTTTCCGACAGCTGCCCACGTTGGATGGCTACCCGAAGCGTTGCAGCGATAAAGCTCTCCCATGCCGTTATCTTTAAATGATAACTGCATTTTTCCAGCGCTGCCGGTGACGTAAGGATCTCTGAGGACAAAAGATTCTCTCTTTATCAGATCTCCGTAAAACATGTTTGATATATCAAAAAACGTAATCTCATTTGAGTCTGTATCTTTTGTCCTGTTAAGAACGACTAAATCGATATTGCTTTGATCTCCGTAAACTTTAGATGCCGCTATTGTAACGACTGTTCCACCATCGGAAGAAACTTGGATATCTACCGGCGGTAACAAAGCTTCAGTTATACCGTCAACGTTAGTCGTGTTTAAATCTTCAGAAAGAAGCTGGTTATACTGTTCTTTCATATCGATCAAGTTTCTCATAGATACTCGACCAACAGTCGGATAGCCCTGATCGTTAACGAAATAATCAGATGAAGAACCGCTTGTTAACGTTGATATGCGTGTTTCTAGGGTAGTAAACTGAGGTCTGTGGTCTCCACAGTCACTGGGCAATAGAGACAGGTTGCGTTTTCTGTTCTGAGGCCTCAGATAGAGCGCTTCAGTTGCCGGCATGAAATCAAAATCATCAGCATCAAAATCAGTAAAAGTACCAAGCGCTTCTTGTTCGTGCAACTGGTGACACCTAGCCTGAGCGCCAGTCACTAAATCGTAACAAAAATTTTCCAAGCTAATCGACCTAGCCCCCAGACCAAACGATAGCTGAGTATTAAAGGGAGTGTGAACGGTCGATGTTGTTGATTGCGATGGAGTCTCTAAAATCCTTCGCATCGAGCTTGACGGTACAAACATCGGTGGAAGATAAAACAAGAAATTAGAATCTGTGAATTCGTAGTAACCGCTAGCAGCAGTTGAAATAATCTCTTCGTCTGTCCTATAACGTCCAAAAATCCGTATTTCTTGCAATTCTGCATTTAATGGTGCGTTAAAAGCTATATCCGACTGAGTTGTTCCAACGCTAGTGCCGTCTCCAGTAAACGTAAACTGTGGCACGAATTTATCTGGATCTTTTTCACCTGGAAAATGCTCTGCTAATTTCTCTACGCCAAATTTGTAAGCAGCATAATCATCGAATAAGTCAGCAGTTTTGTCAGCAGTAGATGGGCAATTATCTAAAGAAGCAACTAGATCATCACCAGAAACTGGAAGTTTGTATTTCACATCATCCGAAGCTGTATTTTGAGAAACTTGCACAGCTCCAGCTGCGTTAGTTGCATCTAAACGCCACTGTTCTAAACCATCAGCATCTACAGTCGCATTAAATCTATTACCAATAACTAAAGCCGCTGGAATATTATTTTGTATGGCTTTTGGCTGACTCGGTGGGGCGGGATCATCTACACCAAAGTGTTTCCTAATTGAAAAAGTGTCTTCTATAACAAATTCCCCAGCGGTGTGTCCATCAATAAAAAAGCTACCGGTATAAAAATTCTGTGTTGCGCCACCCCACCGGATCGCGCAGTAGCTCCAAACGTCTTTTTTTAACACATCGCTAGATAAGAATATCTTCCTCTTTCCGCGATTTGCATTTCCGACCGCAGGATCGACGTGACCCGGTGGCAGACTAGCATCAAACCCAAGCTGTAACATCAACCTGAAAGTGTTAACTCTTCCGTAAGAATCTGTGCCCGAACCCGATATCAATGATATGCTGTAGCAGTTCGGCATGTGCATGATAGTTCCAGCATGAAAGGGTTCTTTGCTATCCTGGGGTCGACCTGACTCATAATCGGTTGTATACCTTGGGTTGATAAAAAACTCATAGCTAAAAGACGCTGACGGAAAGTACCTCCCGGGGCGGTCGTCGACTGTCGGCACGGGAAACACGATCGCTGAATCGCTTGGAACGTTTGATGGGTACCTGGCTGATGATGTGAAGAAATTCAGGCAGTGATAATTGGTAAAACCGAAAGATAGCGGTTTCTCATACTCGCTCTGATAAAACGGAAGCATGCTTTTTATGAATATTGATTTTCTGATCGTGTTTGCGTTAAACTGGTGCGGCATATCAAACCGGTAAACGATCAGTTTTTTCTGATTGTCTAAAGATCCTGCAAGTCTTTGAACGTTATTCAGGTAATTGTTGACTATCCCACTGATATTTCTTCTTTTTACATCTCCGCTAGCAACGTGATCTTTTACTATCGGTATTGTGGACTCCCAGCTTTTTGGGGTCCACGAACTGTCAGCGACTGATCCGCTTGTTTCAGTTCCCAGAAGCGACATCGCATCGAAGCGATACTCTTTTAGCTCATCAGTGATCGTTTTTAAAGTAACGCTACGTTCGGCGAAAAGAAAAACGTCCCCGGTATAACCAGCAGAACTCGAGACGAAATTCTGCGTCGGGTGTACCTTGATAGAACTGACCTTGATGTCATCAGGTAGTATAGGGATTAAAGCCATGTTATCCCCTTTAGAAGTCTAATCTTACCCTGATCGTTAGATCCTTTTCGTCGTTTTTCTCTATGGGTCGAGAAGTCTTGGCGACTGCTAACAGTTCGTCATAATCGCCGTAAAGACCGACAGTCGTGATGTAAGAAAATGGTTTTTCAAGCGTGTTGATTGCATCGCTTGTCACGACAATGTTACCCGTTGAATCGACGTAAGTTGGGTTAGCTGAGTAGTTGAATTCATCGGGCATAGCACGGATGAAATAGATGGTTGAGTTAATCTCTGTTTTATTCTGAAATGTTATCGCTGTACCAGCGTCAGTACCGAACCTTGCGCTACAAACGTGGCTTACTATGTCATCAACAGAACCGCTAGTGAAAAAATACGGGTACACCTGACCGCCTGTGGTCACAGCGGCAGTATAAGCTGTTGGCGCGGTGCCAGCAGCTGAACCGTCAGTGCCGTAAGTTAGGACGCGGTTCGCTTCTACGCCATCTGTCGTTTCTTGTGGTGGGCCGAATAACGCTTTACCCGCGGGGATGGCATCAGCCGCTGAGAAATCTCCGACAGCACTTGATGCGGTCGAAGTCATCGCATCGATCACCCCGAAACCAATATCGGTACTAGCAAAGACTTTTTCAACATCTAAAACTACGGTACCGTGATCGTAAAATATCAGACCGACAGTCTTGCTTGTGTCAGATGCCCAAACTATGTTTCCAACTTCGCCGCCGAAAGTTACCGGTCGGTTCGTTGATGCTCCGAAATCTGTATAAATTCTTTCGTTAGTCCCCTGGGTCTGAAACAGGTTATCAGCATACGCTCGAGTCCCCGTTTTTGCTGCGGCTAAGTTGTATTTCATCCTCATCGCAAACGTTTCACGCTTGATACCGTCTCTAACAAATAACCGGTGAAAAGACAAGAACAAAGCTGCGTGGATCTCATCAGTAGCTGTTGTAGAATCAAAGGGCGCAGAGAATATCTGTTCTTTACCGTTTTCTTTGGAACCGGGACCCAAGAGGTTTGTAGAAAACTGCTTGTAGATATCTTGTTTTTCCCTCATCATTATCGATTCTTTTACATATCGCCTTTTACCAGCGGTGTCTTCAGAGATAAACGCAGCTGGAGCAACATTCGAACCAGTTGCCGGGGTAGAGGAAGAAGAAAAACCGAAAGTGATATCAAAAAGGCTGTTTGCTGTTTGAAGGCTAAAATCTTGATCGAAAACTGTCTGGTAAAGAGAAGAAGTAACACCGGGACCGATGCTAGAAGTTACGAAAACTTCGTAACTTTTTCGAGAATTTGAGCCAGAGACATCCTCTCTAACAATATCTACTAACTGATTTAATACTGATTTAGTATTTCTAATATCATTACTTAATAAAGACTTAAAAACGGCCACTTAGAACTCCATTAAATTAACTGTACTTTAAACTAAGATTTATCGTGTGTTGGATACCCGTCAATAAGCCGGTTACTACAACAACTGTCGTTATAGCACCCTCTGAATTACCGAAAGTATTGTATATCGTTTCATTCAGGGACGATTTGGGAGATAATGTCAAGTTTAATGTCGGATTACCGCTAGTCCCAACAGACGCTGCCTTACGATACATGGCCATCTGATCTCTTTGAGAAATGTAAGACACGGGAAGGGGATTACCAGAGGCATCTTTAACAGTTAAAAACCTGCTTGATGCCCTTATCATAAACACAGATTCTTGTATATCAATGGGAACAGTAGTGCCAGAAGTGTTACTAGAAGTCCCAGTACCTATCTTTTGAACTAACCTAACAGATGTTGACGGGCTATTGCTTATCTGAATTAGCGGCGTTGTTACGTTGGTAGAGATAGTTCCTTCTGACGCGTTAACGAGACTTGGAAGCTGAGTCTCTACCTGGCTTGACATGCTTAATAGTTTATATTTCAACCCAAGGTTATTGCTTGTTTGAGCCTCGAAAATAGGAGTATTTTTCTCTATCTTCTCTCTTCCGACAGTTAAGCCGAATTTTTTTATCAAGCTATAGTCTATTTCATCGTCGCCCATTGCAAACTTGACAATCGAGAAAGAACCATCGTTTTGTGCCAGCCTCTGGCGGCCTAAATCTGTTAAAACTGCATCAACAATTATGTTATTAGTACTGTGATCAAGAAATCCCATAAATGTCTCCCAACTTACAATTAAATATACCTACAAGCTAAAAAGAGTAAAATTTATTCCTCTAAAGCAAGAGCTTAAGCTTGTTATTCGTCATCCGTCTTTATTTGGTTTTTAGAAACTCCCAATAATCCAGCAACTTCTTCGATTTCTGCAAAATCACCCAAGTTAAAATCAGTCCTATCATCAATTTGATATTTCAAAACGATATCATCATTTCTATCTGGGTTTAATATCTGCAAATAGTAGCAATTACTCAAGTGGCCACCCGCGTCGGGATCCATGCATTTAACTACGTCTTTAATAGCTCCCTCGCCACGACCTAATTTGATCTTTTTATAATCGGGACGGAACTTAACAACCGCCCTCCTGTATCTTGCTGTTCGTGCAGAATCTTGAAAAGCACGAGTCGATACATACCAATTCGGAAAAACCAAAGGAGCACCCGGTGGAGAGATCTGTCTTACAGATAAATTGTGCGTTTTGGCATCTAAGTTAATTTTTAACTGTGCTCCATAATTCGATATCTGTCCGTGAGCATCAATCGCGCAGACCGTGTAAATGTAATCCCTGTCAGACTTAAAAGTAAAATCTGAGTATACTGTGTTGGAATCTCCCAATTCTAGCCTCTTAACTAAATCGTGGCGATTGGGTGGTCGCTTCTTGTTTGCTATAAAATCTGAATACTCTAGTAAAACTTTGATCTCTTGTAAGCTTTGTTCCTCGTCTTCGATCGAGTAATTAAAATCATAAATCTGAAGCAGCCTGAACGGTTCGTATATAGTATTTCGTCTAAAAATTGCAAAATAAGTAGAATCTCTCTGTTTATCTACCGGGAAAGCCCAGTTTAAGGTTAAAGCTTTTTTGTAATACTCGTAAAACGCCGAAATATCTCTTGGGTATGATGGAGCTTTGGTTTCTCTCGTCTCAACTCTAAGAATATTCGAGTAAGGCGTGTTGACAAAATAGCTTCTTTTTATCATATCACCAGTATTACCCAGTGGGATTGTAATACTGAAAGTTACTATACCTCTAATTGTGTACTTGTACTCTTTATCATAATTTAGAGCAGCGTCAAGATACCTATTCGGTATATCTCCAGCAGTTCCCTCTTCGTTATTAAAACACGAAACAAAAATTAAAGGAAATTTTTCTGACCTATATTTTACTTCATCATCTTCGCCGGGTTCTACCGCTTGTTCTTTTTCAATCACGAATCCGACAAGCTTAAAATCAGAAATTCCGCTATTGGTAAAAGAATTAATAACTTCAACATCGTAACAAGCTGCGGATGAAAGCGTTCGTTCTAGAGGACCAGCTGGTTCTCCAACTATGGTTTCAATATCACCTGAACTTTTTTGAATGCCCAGTTTATCCATAAACTCTTTCCAATAGATCAAGTTTTTTACCCGAGCTTGCATCCCTAATAACTCGCCAGAAAACCCGCTGGAATTAATACCCATTCTCCAGAGAAACTCAGAATTCATAACTATAGTAACATCTTCTGGTATCGCTTCAGTTTCGGGATAGTCTAAGTTTTCCAGCAAAGCGCTGTCTCTCACATCAACTACAGATTTTGAATCACCTGCAGCAGAATTGCTAAAATATTTATCGAAATATGCTTTATCGGCCATGGATGGTGGCGTGGTCTTCAATCCCTCTGCTGAGTAGTCCTTTGTGCTACTCACACTTAGCATGTTCTTATACTCAGTTTTTCCCACCACATCTTTCCAAAGAAACTCTTGTCGCTGAGCATATCCCGTTGAATCTACCTCTAAAGCAAACCAATTGTTAGTAGTTGAACCATCTTCACCCATAGCAGAAAACATGTCTAAATACTCGTTGGTGATATTAACAAAATCGCGTTGCTGGACCTCGAAGCTATCATACTCTTCAGAACCACTCATTGCTAACACTTGAGATGTTGACATATCACTCGGTCTCTTCTTAGTTAAACCAACTAAGTATCTAAAGACATCTATTTGAGATTTTGAAGCGACATTATCTTTATCAAACCCACCGGGTGGTTTCCATGCTAACCTGATATAGCTTGGTACTTTTCCGCTAGAGATCTTGTTAAACCCGTCAGATTCTACGTTTTTTCCCGTTATCGTCTTAATCTGTTCCATGGTTTTTTGGTTAAAAATTGGATTCTTAAAGCTGTACCTAGTTCTTTCGTTTTGAGTATAAAAATTGTAAATGAATATGTTATTAAAATTTAAGTTTTGGACAGTTGGGGCTGAATTTTCTTGATCGTCTTTCTTGAAGTGGGATTCCCACCGTGGCGGTGGCACGTTAACGATGACAACTCCCATCGATGTTTTAGAAGCTTTATTGTTCTTAATATCTACCATCTTTAGTTACTCGACCCAGCCTTTTTAATTTTTGCGCGTAAAGTTAACGGATACATAGAGTTTCTCTTAACTCTTCCATCAGTGCTGTTTAAGTAAGGCAAGCCCTCTCTTATTAAAGAAAAATCTTTTATCTCTTGACCATCTATTAACTCAATCTCTCCTGGTGTATCAATCAAACTACCGTCCAATTCTTTTCGGATATTTTTTTGCAAGACAAAATCATCTAGCTTGTATGTTAGACCGACAATATGATCAAAAACAAAACCGTGCTCAAACTGTTCTAACACCTCTTCCACATTGGAAAAAACTTCGTTTACTGACGTAAGTATTTCCGCAGCTGCTAAACTCCTCTTCGTAATCGGTTGTTCAAATTTGAACGGATAAAATATTTTGCTCTCTAAATCAACAGCATCTTTCGCGAATAACGCGTTACTAAGATCGTCAAACTTAAATAGATCTTGCCGACCGATCTCGTCAAAGTGAGAGTAAAAAGGCGTTGAAGCTTCGTCTATCCTAGTCCTGTCATAGAAATACTTAAGCAGATGCTGCGGACCTGTTTGAGCATTTTCAGCAACATTGCTAGCTCCTTTAAAAGTAGCAACTATTTTCGCCAAACTTTCCCGCATGGGTTCTTGGTAATTCCTCTCTTCAGGCAACTCTCCCCTTCTATCTGGAAAATAATCTCCGACCGGAGCGTGACTGTTAAGATAGGGTATCGTGTATTCAAAAAAGTTCAAACCCAAAACGTGATTAGCATAAATCTTTAAAAATACGCTTAGTATTTCAACTTCATCGCTATACCCCTTTTTGACTTTAGAAACACCGCCCCTTAAATACCCAAGCGAATCAGCGAGTCCACGCCTGTTGTTTGATACTTCACTTCCCAGTGAAGAGACAGATATTCCTTCGTTAAATCGTGCTAGTATATCTTCAACTCTAGAATGCTGGTTTTCTTGAGAATCCCAGTTAGTTGCAATTTTGATAATTTTACCACGAGAAAAATTTAAAACTTTTGTCTCAGGAGATCGTTCTTTCGGATCAAACTTAAGAACTATCCATGGACGAAAATAATCAAACAACTCAAGCTGAATCTCAAAATCACCATCGCCAAAGAGGGAAAAATGACCCTGGGTACTTTCGTCTTCATTGTCCAGATCATCCGGTGCTGACAGTATTCTTGTTAGCTCGCCAGTTTCTATACCGACAAAACAAACTCTAGTGTTTTGAGAATCGATCAAACCCAATTCATGAAACCACCTTTCTGCTTTTTTGTAAGAGTTAAGCTGGTTATGCTTGCTACCGAAATGGGGAGACTTAACCTCATTAGCAGCGGCACCGTGATTGTTTGGTGGAGCGAATGGGGTAAGTTTAAAACCGGGAACTATGCTAAGCTTTTTCCTGCCACCAGGACCGTATGGCAAATACCACGATTCTTGAGAGCCGTCATTTCCATCGTGTCCGTGAGTCATCGCCCTGACCCTTAACGCGTTATAATTGTCTAACACTTCTGGCGTAACGTTGACAAACCCAATCTTAGATATCTGCTCAACCGCTAACTGATTTGTCTTTCCTTGCTGCGCATTTTTTAAATCCTTAGCGATTTTTTCGTAGGTTGACATTGACAAATCAAAAACTTCTCTATAGAGTTCAGCATACTGCTTCTGAGCATACAAGTACTGGTAATACTGCCTCTCTAAGCTATCAACGTTATTCACACTATTCTGGTGGGTATAATTTGACCAAGTTCCAGAACTTTGAGCATCAACATTTCTTGAAATATTACCCCATTTTGGCACAACAGCAATTTCCGGCGGGGTGTAATCTTCAACCCACTCCCTCTTAGCAGTTATTTCAAAATACGGATGATCTTCTTGCCAGAAAAAGCAGTAAGGTAACTGGGCCACGGTGGCTCTTGCTTTTCGTTGATTAAAGCGAGAAGTACCGGTAGCTATCTCACAAATTTTGGCATGCATGTTTGTAAAAAACGTTTTAGCTTTAACTTTTTCAGCCTCAATTTTTCGCTCAACCCGGGTATACATCGCACGGCTCCATGGAGCTTCCATCCACTCTTGGTAAGCATCTTCACCGTATGAATTGTAATACTGCGTTGCTGAACCCTCTCCTGTGACAAACTCGTTAATAGTGTATTCTTTATTTTGACCGTCGCCGGAATAATTACCGTGCTCATCAAACTCTAGACCTTCGTTGATTTCACTGACCATGTAATCAAGCGCCATAGTACCCAAAGGGAGGGCTACATGCAAGTTATTCTTGTACCAATCTAAGCTTCTATCATAAAACGGTTGAGTACCAGAAATATTGAATCCCTTAACGTAATCTGGCAAATACGTTGCTTCAGCGTCAGCCTCGGCTGTCCCGAAACCCATCGAAGGATTCAGCGTGCCCATCTGACCGGTACCGTCTTTATATACTGGGTCTGGGCTATAATGCGTCCAGTTTGAACCACCCTCTCCTGTAAAATATAGATAAGTAGTTACGGTATTTGCATCACCCTCAGAACCGATATACTCAGTCGGTATGCCACTATTGAGGTATTTAAACTCTGGATAAAATCTACCCGCGCGGACGTCATCTAGATCATCTGGATACGGATAATACTCAGACGCGATATCTTTTCTATAGTATACATCTGCAGCGGTTATCTTGTTGTGCTCTATATCTTCGTCATGAAAACCCTCAGCTTTCCCAAGAAAAACTTGCCGGGCGACGGTTGAGATAGCTTTAAGACCGTCGTCTATCCGAACTAGCCCGTTATCCGGACCTCTATCTTCGTATGCCCACATCCAATCAACTGGGACTGCAGATATTGTCGGTGCGTGACCCGTGTACTCTAAGATCCAGTCAGGTATCAACCCGATGCCCGATTCAGCACCCTCGGCAGGTTCTCTGGGGTTCGGTGGATTATAACCGTCTCGAGAGTAGTAAAAATAATTATCTGGTCGCGGGGGTGGGGTGCCGTCCTGGTTATTATTTCCATCTACCCATCGACTCCACCAGGCATCCTGGCGGCCGCCCTTCTCTGGGTTTTTGGAAAAGCCGTAGGTCGGGTGGTTGTGAGCGTGACGGACCCAATCCCAAGTTTGATGCCCCCAACCGATGACAGCTGGGTCATCTTTCAGGTCATTGTAAAACAACCTTGCGTACTCGTACTGCTGTCGAAAACCCTCCACATTGTTGGACATCGTTATCCCAGTATCAGTTAAACCGCCGTTTAAATCATCATAGTAAGCAAGAGCTAAAAACAAATTTGCCATCACCCATCTTGCGTTCTGGTTACCTCTTCGGTAATCCTCGACAGCTTCAACATCTGAGACAGTGACTGGGCCACCGAATGAGTTATAGTGAGCTGCGTTGCCGCCGGAGGGGTGGTGATCGCCCAAGCGCCAGTCAGCGTACATATAATTGTCGCGGAACCCGCGGTTGTACGTCCGGCCATTGCCATAGAACTGTGCGTGATGAAAGCGAGGGCCAACGCGGACCGACTCTGGTAACTCTTTAGCAATACCGTCTACAAGCATGTTACGATCGTTAGTGGGCCGACACCTGAGAGCGTGGGCGAACGAGTAAGTCCTTTTCTTCAGTTTAATATCAAATTTAATTCTAGTTATGATCTTGACTATCGGCTCTGACAATGGATAAATTTGGACCCAGTCACTTGAGTTATCTTCAGTGAAGTTATCCATTCTTCCCCTGAACACTTGCGAACTTCCTACAAGATCATTAATGATCGGCATCTTTTCTAGTAGCTCGTTATACCATTTCGTTGGTAACAAACCTACCCTTGAGGAAAAGAAAGCATGAACTCGAGTAAAAGTACCCTCTCCAAGGGCAGCAAAATCACTTTGATTTTGCTCAAAATTTCGCCACCCGCCCTGCTCTAAGAAAATAGGTTTGGAAGAATAACCAAAAAATGTATCTGCATCGCTTACGTCAAAATTAAAAGTCGTTTTTTCTCCATGGGTGTAGCTTATTAAAGCGCGGTCTGAAACAGAGAGTTGAGTTTTCAGTTTATCTCTAAATTTAATATTTTTCGGAACACAAGAAAACAAAAAATCACGATAATCTCTTCTGTTTACTAGCGCTGTTGTCTTATAAAGAAAATCGGTTTTTTCAAGCGTAGTTCCGCCTCGATTTATACCATGCGGAGCATCATCTTCTGATGCGAGCTGGATTTTCTGCCTTTGAAACGGGCTATTGAGCGAAACGTGCGGTAAGAATCCAGAACGAGTGTGAATTGCGAAAGCAGTCCACTCATCTATAGAGTTATTGATAGGTTCAACAGCTAATCTGAAAACTGGCTCTTTTGACAACTGATCCTCAGCAATCTTGAAGTAATCGTTCGCCCGGGCGACATACTCATTTAGCTGGTAAGCTAACTGAGCCTGGCTTCCTCCCTCCGTTGTAAAAGTTCTTAACGTTCTTCGTATATTATCAGAGTAAGTACTTGTTCTATCATAAGATGATTGAGCATCTCTCACGTCATAATACCCGCTAGACACCACTTCTTGACGGTTTGAATTTTGAACTTGCTTAAACTTAAGCTTAACTTTGGGTAACTCTTTCGTGAATATCTCAGCTATCTTAACGTATTCCCAAACTACATCAAAAAGATCCTCGTCAGACATATTAACGATTTTTTCATCTTGACGGTTTTCAGCATTAGTCACTAATCCCAATCCACGGAAGATACCAAGCGGGTTATCGTTAAAGCTTGATTTACCCTCTATTTTTTCGAAAATATCTGCTAAATTTTGACCGTCTTCGATGGTTTCCTGGGTTGGATAGCCGTAAAAAAGCTGCGCGCATATAGCTTCTGCAAGCATTATTAGAAAATTATCATCCCTATCCAAGTTTAGTACTTGGCTTCTCAACTTATTTATCGCAGACTGCTTAACGCCGTCATTCAGGTTTAACGAAGCAAAACCAGCTGTTTCTTTAGGACCGCCGGCTCCGATACCACGAACGCCCATAACCATATTATCTATTGTTCTAACATTAGTCTCTGCAGCAGTAGCATCTGTTCTTTGCGGTCTTCCTTCAGCAGGTTGTCCCTCAGAATTGCGTCTTGCTCGTCCCTGGTATTCATACTCTTGTTCTGTCGCTCCCGGACTGTATCCACCCTCGGAAGTAAATAAAAAATCTTGAACAACACCGGCATAATTTTCTTGCGCATCAGCTCGTCCAAAGAATCTGCTAACGGCATTAACAAATCCTTCTGAGTTTGGTGACATGCCAGTTCCAGCTTCAACTGTTCGAACGATGTTTCTTCGATACTGTGCTAAAGCCCTATCCCTGTTTCTTGGTAATTCGTCTACACGATCAGCTAAATTTGAAACATTGCTAAACAAACCAGAAACTAAGCTTGAGTTATCAAACCCCTCCCTAACTACATCTTCGTTCATCTGGTTCATCAAACCGATTTTTTGATTCAAAGTGAACCTAGTGAATGCTTTATTTTCTTCAAAAAAAACAGATTTTGGGTTGTTAAAATCCCTAATCCAGTTATTGTCTTCAATTTTTTCGTGATACTGTGAGTACAAAGCGTTTGCAGCTTGAGAGTAAGCTATATCGCTGTAATAATGTGAAAAGAACGGTGAACCGACGTCGTTATACCTTTCAGATAGCTGAATCAGCACAGCGAAAAAGATATATTTCCTCTTTGAATCTATTGACATAGATCCAATAACCGTCCCGTTGATCAGCGAATTTATATCATCTCCCAGCTGACCGCCAGCAGCAACAGTGGCACCTACAGTGCCGCCCTCAGCAGTAGTACCGGCAGGGATATCTTGACCGGTGGATAAATTTTGAGTAAAAACAGAAACACTGTTACTGTTTGCAGAATTTCCCAATAGTATCCTAGACGCTCTATTAAACGCGTTGCTCTTAAAAACTCCCAGCGAATAATTTGATAACTTAGTACCGCGACTGCTCGATCCCTGATGCGCATAGTGCGAAGCTAGTAACGCGCTGTTATAGATATACCGACCGACTCGTCGCTTCGTTATGTGGGAAACTATATTCCTGGGATCTAGCAAAACTAAAACTTCTTTTTCTCTAACTTCAGCATCAACTGAGTATTCTATTCCGGCCATTACGTTGCCGCCGATCACTGTTTCCCTGATCGGACACATTTTATCGATAAGCTTCTCGGAAAGGTTTACCAAACTTTCTGGCCCGTTCTCGAACGGAAAAGCTTTTAGTATCTCGACTTTTTTGTTAAAATCTGAGTCACCAAGATTATTTTTGATGTTATCAATAAGCGCCAACAGCTGACTTTTCTTTAAAATCAAAACATCTCTTATCGTCATAAAATGCATTATCAACGAACCAGATTTTTCTAAAGCATCATTAATCAAAAACGGAGCAAAAGTAACAGCTTGATTATTCCTTTTTATTGATTTAGTTCTAGCAAAAATTTTCTGGACATCATCTTCTATTACATCATCAACTTTACCGTTGGGTAAGATCCTGCCCTGCGATATAACGAATGTACCAGCTGTATCTCGTGGTGATTTTATATCTAAGTTTGGGTTTTCATCCGCGGATGCGTACTTAAAATCTGATTTAGCTCTTAGTATTTTTCTTCTAATCTTTAAAGCTGAGCTATAGATATCATACTCGATAAAATCACTCACTACCGGCATTGTCGACGCACCGGAATAAACATTTTTTCCCGACCTAAACCTTGCTCCCGAAACATCATTGTGGACAAATTTCATTTCTTCTATGTAGTGATTTATATTCCTGATAGATTCTGAAGCTGATTTAATGAAAAATTGCCAGTGATCCGATTTGTCAAACTTAAAACTTAACTCTTGATCGTCAAACGTATTAAACCGAAAATTATGCTTCAAACTTTCGTAATTTGTTGGGGCGTGCGGGCCGAGGTCGTTGTAATTAGAACCCCAAACTATTCGATTAATAAAATCTATGTATTTATTAGCTTTTAAATTATCTTTCCAAGCTGTCCGGGCCATGAATCGAACTTTGCCGATATCGATAGCCATTTCTTTGTTGAACTTCATTTGCCTGGGTTGCGCATTAACAGCTTGAATTACGTATTCGTCTATCTGATATAGCATTGCATAGACTTCTAAGATCTTTTGAAAACAAGCCGACATGCCCGTTCTTGATTCGGTCTGTTCTTCGTTGTAAGACCTGATTACGGGATGGCGTGCGTACAGCCCTATATTCATTCTATCTAAATTTCCGGTAGAGTCAACCCTGTACGTCCGCGGATCTTTTGCGTTCTTAGGATTTTCCTCACCAACATAATTCTCGAACATGATACAGTTAGCAACCCAGTCTCTCCAGACTCTAGCATCTGAATTCCTTCGCCACATCTTAGCAGAACCAGAGTCTTTTTGTGCCGCTAACCCAGCAGGTTCGTCAGCGCCGGTTTCTTCTAAGTCAAAATTTAACGGTACATAATTGAAGTCGGCCAGAATGTGAACCGGTTTGCGCTTTATCTCTCTCTGCAGAAAACGGTCGCCGTCGGGTTGCTTAAAAAAATCAACAAGCTGTTGATCAGTATAATTGATTTTTGTTGTAGTCTCTGCAACACCGGTATTATGAACAATGGCTGCCGGCGTGGGAAGCAAACCCTGATTGCTTGTAGATACAACGATTGATTCTCTTATATTTTCATGTCGTTCTTCATTAGAAACAGCGATATTGTTGTTACTACTTTTGGGAGAAGTGTTGGATATCGTCGGATTGATTCCTTGAGCAGAATTTTTTCCGCTGTTATTTCCCATTTAAATCACCTTATTACCCTCTAGCCTCATGTCAGCGATATCATATATATCACTAGCAGCAGCTCCGCTGATATCAACTTTAAAATCATTATAAACTGGGTAAATCTTAAACCTTACGCGAGTGCACGCACCAAGCATAGAAAAAGTCCGCATTTTATAATTGGTAAAACCCAAAAACGGGTACGCTGAAATTGGAATTTCAATATCTTCTATTATAGCTGTAATAACAAAAAAGTCGATATGTACCGGCTTGGTCCACTGAGTGCGCATTCCGGTGGCATTCCACTTTAATAAAAACTCTCCATCATCTGGAAAATAAACTGCGCTGAGTCGCATCACTTTGTGCCTCTTGCTGCCACCGCTGTTTAAAGCTTCGTAAATACCGCCAGAACAGACTAGCCTAGCAAGTTTGCTATCGGCAGAAAACCTAGATAAAGTTTGGTACAAGATGTCACCCGTTTGTGGGTCTTTCGTTCTGGCGGGTATTACACCGGCAGCGCGACCGACAGTGCTAAAAAACTTGCTTGTATCTTTTAGAAAAGTCTTCATAGAATCAGCGCCTTCAAAATCTTCTTGTACTGTCACGAGGTCAATGGGATTCGTTATTATTAGGTTGTAGCTAATTACCAAATCTTCCATTAAGATATCAGTCGGTATCAAGAAATATAAGTTATCATCACTACCACCGCTTTCTTCTGGGGGTCTTGGACTTAAGTACCTAGACTCTATCAATTCTCCAGTCTCTTTTGAGTAATAAGAAGCAAACAACTCGAAACTTTTACCGATGTTTTGTAAATTTTTGTTTAATTTTTCTTTGAACTGTTCTGTATAAAATTCTCTATCGCGTGATTTAAAAATTTGATCTAAATTTTTGGATATGTTAGTCGCGTAATTGTTCAAGAGTGATTTTGCTAAACCCACTCTTAAATACCTAGATTTATTGCTGCTTGTCCACTGTCCCAGGTTTTCAAGAACGATATTTCTCGGAGCGGCATTTAACGTCCTGATCTTTGTCTTTAAGAAATTATCATACTTTTTTCCGTGAGAATCGATAAAATCTATCTCGTATGAATACCTGACTCCGGGTAACGGATCACCGTGAATTATCTCGTTAGCGCCCCTTGTAAAAGGTAACTCAAAACCTGGGGTACCTATCTCTGGTTGGCAAAATACGCTAGATATCCTCACGCTACCTGGAATATTAGATATCTTGAGAACATTAACTGGAAAATTATTCTCTTTGTTAGAAATGCAAAAAGAAAACAATTTTATTGAGTTCATTCGTTCTTCTGATATAGGAAAATCAGGATAAGACTTATCATATTTTTCATTATTCAGTTTGACTGTTGAGTTAACTGAGTATTCTCCTGAATTAATGTTGGTGATTACATCTCTGTTTAAATTTGCTTTACCCGATGAATCAAAAACGACGACAGTATCTGATCTTAGAGATAAATCAACCTGTGAATATCCGGAATTTACTTCTTTGTCTTCTGATACTACCCTGTTACAGGAAAATAATTTCAGTGAGTTATCGTAAAGCTGATCCCTAGTGATGAAAACTTCTTTTTGTGAAGGGTTACCCCGGTGGGCAAACTGTGACGGAAAGCTTCCTAAATTTTCAAGCCGGGGAAGTTTTAAGTATTTTTCGCTTTTCCTCCAAGGTTCATCACAATCTATAACTGCGAATACTTCATCTGTTTTTTTATTAGACTTAATAAGCTTAATTTTTAGCATTTTTGGATCAATATTCTCGCTCCCCCTAAAAACGCACTCAACTTTCAGCTTCTTGAAATTAGATAAAACAACTACGCTAGAAACATCGCTGTGAACCCCGACGCTAGTGTTGTTTCTCAAGATCAAATTATGGCTTGATATCTTCGCAACACGCATAAAACTAGCTAACAGTTTTTTCTCAAAATCATCTAGCGGAGTTGCTTGAGTATTTGAAAACGGAGCCTTTAATAAGTTAGCTTTCATAAAAATGCTTAACGGATCTCTTTTACGAAACACTGTCCTAAAACACTCTCTCTGAAAAGCATCATACCCGTCAAGATCTGATTCGCCCAAATCCTGCTTTGATAGCTGGTTTATTTCTTTAAAATCTCGAGATAAAGGAATGGGTAATCTCATGATTGAATTTGAATCTTTTTTTGGAATTACTTTCTTAGAATCTTGAAAAGCACTAAAGCTGTAAACATACAGGTTGTTTTTAAAGATTTTAATTTCCGGAAATTTTTCAGTTAAAGTTTCAATCCTCCACTGTCCCTTATGACGGTTAAAACCATCTTGGATAAAAAACTTTAATAATTTCTCAAGGTTTCTTTTCTTTCTTTTTTCCGAACCGCGCATCCAATCTCGATCTTGCGCGTATTTAATAAACCCACGGACGTAATCAACTAATTCTTGTTCCCTCGCTGAAAGCTTTTCCTCTATAGAAACTCTTTTTATAACGCGCTCAAACTGATCGGGACCAACATAACAGATTTCTAAAGTGTCAACACCGAAAATGGTAGTTAACACGTTATAATAAATCGTTAAGTCGTAAATCTTATCAGAAAACATGCCACCGTAACTTTCTGCAACTAATCGGACAAAATCATCTTTTAAAACGATCGGTTGAGATCCTAAAAATTCATTAATAACCGGAACATTGGCTGGAAGCCGGGGTTTAATAGTAACTTTTGGGCGGCTAATCGGTATTACTTTTCTTTTCATGCTACTCATCACCAATTATAAATTCAATTGTAAAAATCGGGAAAAAATAAATGTCAGTACCCGGGACTTTCGGGTCAGTTTTATCGTGAAATATCTTTCCGAAAGCAAAAACGTGAGCTAATTCTGGATAATCGTCATCGTTATTCTCAATAGCGTCAAACGCAGCGGTTAAGTCACCAGCTACGTTGTTTTCTCTTGCACCCCTAAACTTCTTTTTGTACGATGCTTTTTCCCTTCTTATTACGCCCAAATCTCTGATAGCTAGTTTTTTAAAAGACGGTTTACCGTCATCTTCCGAAGCTTCAAACATTTGAATAAACGAATTGTTTAACTCGCTGGTTTTTGTGAAAGTGATCAATTCACTAAATTTTTCTAAATTGGGAAAATCAAGCACATTTTGCGGGCCTTTATTCATATCTCGAGTCAAATAATAGATAACTTGCTCATTAGAATCATTCTCGCTCGGTCGAAACACGTCTAATAAATTAGATATTGTCTCTTTTGGGATCAGGGTTTGAAACCATTTTTGCAACTGTTTTTCATAAACACGCCGAGTGCTAGTCTCTGAAACACTTAATTCGCCCCATCTCTGACCGTACCAGGCAGTATCAGTCGCTCTTCTTCTTAAGAATTGAGTCCAAGACATTGCAGATCTTACAGTTACTGGGCTACTGTATTCACTAAAAACAAAATCGGGTTGAGCGATCGGTGGGAGAAAAAAGAAATTAGGAAGGCGAGAGCTAGAAAATGTTAGATCATCATTGTCTAACTCATTATCCATGATCTCATTCAAGTGATAAACAGTTGCTTCCCTCTCAAAAAACCGACCCCCCATGGGGCCTCGAGCTACTCTAGCGTGTGGAATAAAATCATCTCTTCTGTAATCGTTTTGCTGACCGTACACAGATTCTATAAAGGGAAAAGATTCTAAACGCGTCTTGAAGATAGTCGGGTTATCTAAATCTAATTTTCGAAAAGTTGTGGGTTCTATCACGCTACCGTATTCACCTTTTTGAATTCTTACCATTTCTTGCCTTGTTATCTCTAACCCTTGCTGGTCGCTCGAGACGTTCAAGTCTAAATGACCTAATAGTTTCAATTCTTGGTAAGCATGCAGTGTCCCAGACATCACCATGGATACCTTATCTAACAACTCTGTCATCTCTACGCGTTTAGTTCCACGTTCCATCAGTTGTTCAGTGATATAAGTCTTTGAAGATTTAGCCCAGTAAAGAGCTGCTTCATCTGCTATCGGATAATAGTGAACCCACTTTCTTTGATTCACGTTAGATTCAACGTATTTTCCGTAGTATGTGTAAAGCCTGTTATTTTGACCAGCTTGATATGATAATAAGTGATTGTTTTCAACCGAAGCTACTAAAGAACCAATCGTGGCGATTAAGTTGTCATAAGAACTGAAATTGTCTTCTTTGGGGATTGCTGGTAAAGCGCTTCCAGATGGAACTAAAAAGTACTGACAATCTAAAATATAACCGTCTAAATAAGAATCAGCTGTTATGCTATGAGCTGCTGTGTTATCTAATACAGCGCTTGTTGCAAATTTATTTCCAAGGATTAAATCAGAAGATGATGTCAAAGAGTAAACATTAATACCTTCGCTGATCGGAACAGGTATCCTCAAAGATTTATCCATAGTCCCATCTACAACTAGAAAAATATAATTGTGATCAAATGCTAACGAAACCCTGTGCCACGTGTTCGCCGAAATAACATTACTGATAGTGTAAACTTTCGACTGAGAATATCCTTCGGCAGTTACGGGGGCGACGCCGTCGTGATAGTTAAACAATTTTAAATTTAAGTGATTCGAAATAGTAAATACTTCAGCGACTGGTACTTTGATTTTTGTATCGTTAGCTTTAACGTAAGTGTCAAAAAGCTGCATTATCGTATTATTTAAACCACCATCGATACCACGTTTTGGATCAGTAGAACCTTGACTAATATAAACCCATGTTGATATCTGGCTAGAGTAACGATCTTTATGATAACCAGCACCCCTGATCAACCCTTCTGTGTTGTACAGGCTGGCTGTTAGGTTTAACCTAATGAATTTGTTAAAAGACCCACCGACGTTCCACGATTTACCCTCATTAGAGAATGCCCTTATGCTGGGGTTTGCTATCCCGCTTGAATCGAATGTCGGACTAGCATCAGCTGTGTTTGCCGGAGATCCATTGACTAAGTAAGCAGCGTTCGTGCTTAAATCGCTGCTAGCTGAAAGGTTCTGGCTTATCTTATTATTCTCAACCAAAAAAACGTAATCAGGATCCAGCAGATCGGTCCTTGTTCCCAGCTGAGATTGCCACTCATCGAAGAGCCACCAGCCCGTTAACCGACCACCCATATTATCATACATAACTTCTTGTGTGGCTGAACCACTGATAAAGAAACTGGCTAGCGGGTTATATTTCACTCCCGCGCGGTCAATACCAGCTGTTGAAAGCTTGATAACTGTTTTGCCATCGGGTGGTTCCATGATGGAAGTACCAAACATCGATGCCTTGACCGGACGCATGTTACCATCTGAACCAGAAGTAAACAGGAATGCTGGTCTCTCTCCCTGTTCCCTAACTTCCATCATATTGACGATGCTTTCGTTCTCAGTTATGATCGAATCTTGGGGACGCGACATAGCTTCAAAAAACGGAACTCCGTCTTTCGGATCAACAACTTTAAATTCTGATTGCTCATACATTGTCAAGCCGTCTGAGAACGAGACAAACCGCATCCTTAACTCACCGGATGACAGTTGTTTCCTGCCCTCGTGAGTTAGATACGTATCAAAAAAACGCGATTTAGGGTCTAATATTCCAGCCATAAAACTAAATATACCTCTTGAGAATTCTCTGATTGATAATAGGCTTAGGACTATTTATTACTGAGAGCTATTATCATCCTCTGAATCATCACTAGATTCATCACTCTCGTCAGAATCTTCTGACAGCGACTCTTCAGCTTTTCTCAATACTTTTAGCTTTTCTGGTCTATCACCGATCTTTCTGGGTTTTATGCCACCATCTTCTTTTATTTTTTCAGCAGCTTCTTCAACTCTTTCTGCTTCAATTTCAGCATGTTTGGCCGCTTTTTCTGCTTCGGTAGTGGCGTAGAACTCTTCTAATGCACGGCAACGAGCTGTCTGTTCTCTTCGAAGAGTGTTTATTTCAAAAGCTATTTCTTCTAAAACTTTCGGTAAACCTCGTAGCAAAGATACTGTTTTTGTCAGCAAATCTTGCGCATCTTCGATTTTGGCTAAGGCTTCCAAATTTTGATTGATATAGGTAGCAAAATTGCTCACTAACCTTCGACCGTTTAGATCAGCAATTTGTTGGTTTCTTAAATTTTCTGTTTCAGATTGTAACATTTCTTTTAGGGTTTCTTCAAACACAGTTATCCTCCAGCTAAACAAAAATAACTATCGAATTCTAAGCAAAAATCTTGTAGAGTTAAAAAAAAAAGAGGGGGGCGAATGCCCCCCTCGGAAAGGTTAACAGTTAAAGCTTAAGATTAATTTGTATTAAACGTAAACGATAACCTGAACAACATCATCAAGTGCGAGGTCATACGCGAACTTTAACTGCTTGGAGGTTGCTGTAAAGTAAGCATCATGCGTTGCTGCGGACGCATGTAACCTTTGTAACTGGCCATTGACATATACTTGTATCTTGTGAAGAGCAGTACTCGACGTCCATGCGGTGCTACCACCAACGGTTGTCCAGTCGGCAGACACAAGCGCATCTCCAGCCTCTAATGCACCACTTGTGTCATTCGCAAGGTCAGTATTGATAACAACGTTATACACTGATGGTGCTGTAGATGATAAAGCCGTACCGTTAAAGTAAAGCGTCCCACTGACGTTGTATAGTTTATCAGTCGTTGAACTTGGCGCAGAAATCTGCTCGAACTGGATCGGTGAGTTATTGAATAAGAACGAATCGTTCTGATCACCACCATCAAAAGTCATACCGTAACCAACTAAGTGAATTGAAGCTGCGTCATCTTTACCAGAGGTAAGTTTCACGCCACCAAGCGTCGCTTCAAGTCCAACCGCTGTTGCAGCAGTACCCGCATCATTCAATATTGATATTGTCTGGCTAGATCCTGCGTCAGCATGAAGCTTGATAGCATTTGCAGCATCATGATTAGCAACCATCATGATCTGTCCACCTTCTGCCCAAAGATCTTTGTCATCTGCCCATGCAAGAGACATACCACCTGCAACTGACGATAACAAAATAGCACCTGCGGCATCTGTACCATCCGTGGTACCTGCAGTATTAATCAACGAAGCAAGTTCGCTACCAGCAGTTCCGTGTGGCGAGAGCAACAGACAAGAAGCTCCACTCTGACCGAGCGTTAGCGTTTGGCCATCGATAACAGTCATTGTGACTCCAGCGCCCGAAGATGAAATATCTAATGCACCAGCTGAAACAATGTCCATGCCTGTTCCGTTGTCATGCGTGAATGTTACATCACTGCCAGCGCCGAAGCTGAGAACCGCTGCATCAGAAAGCAGCTTCATATCATCACCGATGATAGCATCACCAGCAACGCTCAAACCACCGTCGGTCTGTAAAGAACCGTCAGTCGTTGAAGTAGCTGCTGTCGTGTCGTCAACAATCACGCGACCTGAAGTTGTAAGTTGTACCATTGAAGAATTACCGGTTGAGGTGATAGCACCGCAACCAATCGTACCAATAGTGGCAATGTTCTTAGAACCATCAAGGACAACAGCTTTTGAAGCTGCGGCAGTACCATTCGTGATACCATCTAACTTCTCAAGGTCAGCTTCGTTCATATCAGCGCTACCAATAATAAAAGAACCAACAGCGGTTACAGAACCAGCCGTTGTCAGATTACCGGTGGAAGCTAGCGTCATCTTAGCTGTTGCAGAAGCTGCAGCAGTTTCAGAATCAGCCGTTGTAAACACCAGCTTCGTAGCATTAGCGTCGGCAGCGAAAGTTTCCTCTGCGATTGCGTGGATACCAGCGGCAACAGTTGCACCGTCAGTACCGTCAGAATCACCAGCAGCAAATTCCATTGAAGCGATAACTTCATCAGCGATAACTACATCTTCTTCAGACTTTAGCTGTAAAATAACAGGTTTATCATCCCCGGCATTTGTATTCGTTATCGTGAGTCCCTTGTCAGCAACGTGAGTCAAAGTAACCTCTTTGTCGGCACCGAAGTGCACGACAGCGGCGTCCGATAACAAAATAAGGTCATCACCGATAACAGCATCCAAAGCAACACTCAAACCACCGTCAGTCTGCAAAGAGCCATCGGTCGTAGAGGTTGCTGCAGTTGTATCATCAACAATAACACGGCCCGAAAAGGTGCCTTGTGCAAATGAAGAACTACCCGTTGAGGTAATAGCACCACAGCCAACAGTACCAATAGTAGCAATGTTCTTGCTACCATCAAGGACAACAGCCTTCGAGGCTGCAGCAGTACCAGCGGTAATTCCATCAAGTTGCTCAAGATCAGCTTCGCTCATAGCAGCAGAACCGATTGTGAACGAAGTAGTGGCCTCCAAAGTCCCGAAGAACTTAGCAGACTTATCAGCTTCGATCTCAAACGCTGGATCGGCGCCCAAGGCACCCGCCGCGTCTTCAATCACAAACTTGTCACTATCACCATCTTCAACACCCATTGACCAAACAGTAGTCCCGCTAAGCTGAAACTCGACTCTTGCGTCGCCGTCAGATGCAGTGTTGTTAATCTTGAGATTAGTTCCGTTTGCGTGTGCGCCCGCCATTGTAAGACCGGTGTCCGCGGTATGCGTCAAACTAATATCACTATCTGCACCGAAATTAAGCACAGCTGAATCTGAAATTAGCGACACATCATCACCAACATATAAATCAGCCTGCGTGGAAATACCACCAGTTACTTTAAGCGCACCAGTTGTTGCACTAGAAGCAGCAGTGCTGTCGCTAATAGTCGCAGCTGCGCTAAAAGTCTTCGCTCCCGAAAATGTCTGAGTGGTGCTCAAGTGAGCAGTGTCAGCATCCAAGTAAGCCGAAGCGACCGCAGTGCCGTTCCAGACGCCAGTACCAATCGTACCAACGCTAGTCAAACTAGAAGCAGTAACTCCAGAACCAAGCGTACTTGCATTAAGAACCGAAGTTCCAGCAATCTTGTACGCCTTTCCCGAAGCTGCATCAATATCTACATTAGAGCTAAGTGCAGTATTGGCGTGCACGTACTTCCAATAGAGGTTAGTGCCACCAGTGACATCAATCTCCATGCCTGATCCATCTGCGTTAGCTACAGTATCATTACCCTTCGACACAGTGATCAAATCATCTGCAACAGAAAGTACTGTCGAGTTGACTGTCGTTGTCGTACCGGTGACAGTAAGATTACCAGCAACCGTTGTTGTTGACGCAGAACCCAAGCCGAGCGTCACATCAACGACACCGCTTGAAGTTGTTCCCTGAATCTGAAGTCCTTTTGTGAGAGTACCATCATTTGCTGCAACGTAGAAATCTAAGCCACCTTGTTCTGCACCGGAAGATGCGTCATCGATAGTTGCGTTGATTCTTGCGAAAGTATGCGCGTTAGAAGCGTCATCCTCACTAGCGAAATCGACGTTACCGCAGATGTCTCCATCAGCTGGACTAGATCCATTCTTGTTGAGTTTGAGTGTGGCGCCCGTGGCATCTGCATTTGTGTTTTTAAGCTCAAATACCGGAACGGCTGTGACCGCACTCGTCATCAATAAGCCCGAGTCTGCAACGTGAGCTAAAGTAACTTCTGAATCTGCACCGAAGGCGATCTGAGCCGAATCGGAAAGCAGAATAAGATCATCACCGATAACCGCGTCTAAAACAACACTCAAACCACCGTCGGTTTGCAAAGAACCGTCGGTTGTAGAAGTTGCTGCAGTTGAATCATCAGTCTTGATAATGCCACTAGCAACGATAGTTGAGGTAGTAAGAGCAGCAGTTGCTAGCGTTCCGCCGGCGACTGTTAACGTCGTAGTACCATTGTGAGTGAATGTAATATCCTGATCATCACCAAAGCTGAGGACTGCGGCGTCGGCCAAGAATAGATCAGAAAAGTTCTGATTTGCACTACCAAGTGCCACACCGTCATCCGACGCAGGATATAATGCAGTTGCGCTAAGAGATAGTTCATCACTACCCCCAACTTCAAATGTAATAACATCATCAGCTGAAGCACGAATTGAAGTATCATCATCGGCATCTAGATCAATACGACCCGTACCGCCTATGCTGATACTACCTTGAGCATTCAAGTCAATATTATCAACATAAAGATTTGCCCAAGCCACACCGGAAACAGACCTAGTAACAGTAGCCGTACGGCCACCGTTCATCTCACTGACGTCTAGAGTTCCGCTAGCAGATGACACTTGGATTGCATCACCAATAAGGGTAGTAGTCAACCCACCGTTGGGCACCTGATCGGCGCCCGATGCGTATGAAACACCCAGCGTACCGCTAGTAGATGTAGGAGCAGTCGAAACTGTACCCACCCAGGAGCCGATGACGAGGGCGTCACCAGAAACTGCCTGCATCAGAGCCACAGACCAACCCCCACCGTACGGCGAAATCGTCGACGTGGAAGAAGTGAGTTCCGTACTTGCCAATATTGAACCAAAAGAGGAAGCTTTTGTTGCAGTTGCTGAAGCAGCTGCTGCCACCGTTGCAGTCCAAGTATTGCTACCATCGTTTATTGTAATAGTATCATCAGCTAGAGCATCTGCAATCTCAGATGAAAGGCTCGTGAAAGAAACGAACGTTGTATTGCTATCGTAATCGTTAGCGTTATCTCGAACCACATAACCCGCAAAATCATCTGCAATGGTTGAATCACCAGTAGTTGAACCGAGAGAGTCCGCGCTGTCAGAGCCAGGAAGCACATTGTTGCCAGCTGGATCTAATATAATATCACCTATAGCTGCCAATTCAACGCTTGTGGTGCCATCCATTGTAAGCCTTGCTGATTCAGTTCCGCCATCTTTAAAAATAACGTCGGCACCATCAGCATCAAGAACGATGTCGGTGGATGAATCCAAAGTTAAGTCGCCGGTGGAATTAATACTGATTGGGGTTGCAGCAATAGTTAAACCAGTTGTACCATCGTGGGTTAAAGTAGCATCTTTACCAGCGCCGAGACCGAGAACGGCCGAGTCGCTCAACAGATACACATCATCACCGATGATAGCATCAGCCGCCACAGACAAGCCACCGTCGGTCTGTAAAGAACCGTCAGTAGTAGAAGTTGCCGCAGTTGTATCGTCAACGATCACGCGACCAGAAGTCGTAAGCTGAACCATTGAAGAGCTACCGGTTGATGTGATAGCACCACAGCCAACTGTTCCGATTGTTGCAATATTCTTAGAACCATCGAGAACAACAGCTTTGCTAGCAGCAGCAGTACCGTTGGTAATACCGTCTAGCTTCTCAAGGTCAGCTTCACTCATATCAGCAGAACCGATAATGAAAGAGCCAACTGCAGTTACTGATCCGGCGGTTGTTAAATTACCAGTGGAAGCTAATGTCATCTTAGCCGTTGCAGAAGCTGCAGCAGTTTCAGAATCAGCTGCTGTAAATACCAGCTTCGTAGCGTTAGCGTCGGCAGCGAAAGTTTCCTCTGCGATTGCGTGGATACCAGCGGCAACAGTCGCACCGTCAGTACCGTCTGAATCGCCTGCTGCTAATTCAATAGACGCAATTACGTCAGCTGCAGCAATAGCATCTTCTTCTGATTTCAGTTGTAAGATAACCGGCTTACCAGCACCAGTATTGGTGTTTGTTAATGTAAGTCCTTTATCAGCAACATGAGTCAGAGTGACTTCTTTATCTGCACCAAAATGAACGACGGCCGCATCAGAAAGCATAATAAGATCGTCACCAACAACCGCATCAAGAGCCACAGACAAGCCACCATCAGTCTGTAAAGAACCGTCAGTCGTTGAAGTTGCCGCAGTTGTATCATTAACAAGAATGCGACCAGTAGTGTTCAAGTTATCATTAACAGTAGTCTCTGAAGTCGTATGACCAATCGAGATTGCGGCGCCTGAATCATTAGTACCAACATTAACACCCGATGCACCGTCAATCGACACAGCAGCTGCGCCATCGATAAGGAACGCACCAGCTGAAGCGAGAGTAGCTCCTGTTCCGCCATCATGAGTGATTTTTACATCTTGGCCTGCACCCATAGCGAAGATTGCTCCATCGGATAACAGATCGAGATCATTACCAATAACAGCGCTATTTGCAACGCTCAAACCACCGTCGGTCTGTAAAGATCCGTCAGTAGTGGAAGTTGCTTCGGTGGTGTCGTCGACTTGGATTCGACCAGCAAAGACTCCAGCGGCCTGGGCAGTAAATGTTGCACCACCATGCACGCGTTTAATAGCTGATGCCATGTGGTTTAAAACGACACCTAAGTTTGCTGCAGCAAGTCCTGTTGATGCTGCTGCGCTTTCGCTGTCGGTCGGCATGGAACCTGTTAGTTGGGCCAGCCGTATTTGTGTAGTAGCCATATTTTTTTCTCCTTATATATTAGGCTATTTTTTTGTGAAAAAGACAAATCGATTCGTCTATTTCGAGAACTACACCGAAAGATAATCAAAAATTTAATTGAAATGTTGTGAAATAAAACTAAGAAATGAAAGGGAACGCAGATAAATATAACATACAAACAGAAATTGACTCAAAAAAATGACTTTTATTTACAGCAATAGAACTCAACAAAATTTAGCGCAACAAACTTAACAAAGCAACCCTAATACATCAACTTTTTTAGATTCTTCAAGTGAGTATCAAAAGCACAAAACTCAGATGTTATATACTCAACAACTAAACTTTGGGCTAACCCCTGAGGATCTTCAAACTCAAACCTAAACTTACCAGTAACTTCTCTAGTCGCAGACAGCAGTTGCAATCCCCTTAACATCAAGTAGGCTGAGATCGCGATGTCTGACGTTACGTACCTATTATCTGACAAGATGATTTCCCTTTAGTCTAAATATAAATATTTCAGATAATGTTTATCGTCACATGATCGTCAACAAAAAGATTAAAACCAAAAATTATGTTATTTGTCGGCTGCAAATAGTAATCGTAACTTGAGCCGCTAAGAAGCAAGACACCATTAACGAAGACATCGATCCTTTCTGGATCGTATGATACCGTACTGAAATTATAACTAGTTGAAAATGCGTTACCAGCGGCTAAGTCTGTAGCGATTACTTGCGTTATTTTCTTCCTGCTTATGTCTAAATCAATAAACCCAGGCGAATCTGTAGTTAAACTTAGTAAGCTAGAAACACGAAAAACTTTCTCGTTAGACAAAACGCTATGGGATTCAAAAGTTATAACTGGGGAATCTCTGGGAGCAGCTCCTTCAGATATAACGACGTCTAGAAGATCATCAACTTGAACTTCAAAAGCAAACTTAAGAGTGCTAGCACCAGTCAAATAGTAATCTGCGCCTGAAGCTGCTACTTCGCTAGCTGAACCCGAATGCATCAACATACCGTTCAAAAACACATCAATGGAATTTGGATCGTAATCTACAGCTGATAAATCGGTGCTTCCAACTGTTATATTTGTAAGAGCTGACGTTTGCGATAACGCATATACGTCTTTATCTCGGCCGCCACCGTCGCCGGCGAGGCCGACTGGACCGACCAAAGTCTTAAGTTGAGTTAAGCTGATCTTTTTAACTGCGTTACTGTCGCTAGCATCTGATATAGCTATTGAGTCTAAAAGATTACCAGCGTTCGAATCTGCACCGAGACTATTGATGTCTAAATTAAGAGTTGCTGCGCCCTGAGTTGCTCCGCCGCTAAGGCCGGTTCCTGCAACAACAGAGGTTATATCACCGCTACCGCCGGCGCCTAAATTAAGTAGCTGCGTTATAGTGATCTTCTTAACTGCGTTACTGTCACTAGCATCTGATATTGCGATCGTATCTGCAACATTACCAGCGTTTGTATCAGCATCAAGGCTGTTGATATCTAAATTAACAGTTGCTGCGCCAGAGTTCGCGCCTCCTGAAAGACCTGTGCCTGCAACAACTGAAGTTATATCGCCAGAACCGTCGCCTCCGATTAACGTCTGGAGTTGAGTCAAAGTAATCTTTTTGCTTAAGTTACTGTCGCTAGCATCAGCAATAGCCATTGTATCAGCTAAGTTTCCAGCATTACCATCAGCAGCTAGACCGTGGACATTGAGGCGTAAATTATCAGACCCATCGTCTTCAAGACCGACACCAGCGATGTCAGCTGGTTCGATAGCTAACTCAGAAGAAACAATTTTGAGACCAGCAGAGCTCTTAAGATCTAGCGCAAATTCGGTGCCTGATAAGTCTAGACCATCACCAGCTGTATAAGTCGTATCCGTGTCAGTATTAACTCGAGCTTTAAGCTGAGTTAACGTAATCTTTTTAGTCGCGTTGCTGTCGCTAGCATCTGAAATTGCGATAGAATCTGCTAAAGCTCCAGCATTCCCATCGGCAGCTAAACCATTAATGTCTACAGCTAGCTCAGTAGAATCGATTTTGAGACCACCCGTCGACTTGAGATCAAGAGCAAATTCAGTACCTGATAAATCTAAGCCGTTACCGGCAGTATAAGTTGTATTTGTATCAGCTGAAGCAATCGTAACAGCATCAGAACCAGCAACTGTTGTTATGGTAACGTTAGATCCAGGTATTAGTGTCAACGTATCAGCTGCAGAATCAGCTACTACATCATCTTGTCCGGAAATAGACGTGACAAGAGTAAACCCAGCAGCGTCACCGAAATTACCGCTATTATTATTACCCGGATCTTCTGTTACTGTCACTGTAGATCCGGAATCAGGTTCTACGGTGAAAGACGCATCAGTTGATGTATTTCCTGCGACAGCTGTTGCTGTAACATTCAAGGAACCAGCATTTATCTCTGAAACAAACTCAGCAACGACATCAGCAGCTGACCTGTCTGTTCCGCCACCGACGGTTGTTGCTGACGCTGTACTAGATCCGCTATTGTCGTCAACAGTAAAGTCATGATTTGTGGATCCGTCACTGAACCTCAATATAATATTGCTTGGAACTGTACCGTAGCTTCCCATACCAAAATTATTAGTAAACCGAACTTTTTTACCGGGCGGGCCGATAGAAATAGTTTTAAATGCATTGCTTGCGCCAGAACCACTGCCAACAAGAGTTTTAAGCTGAGTCAGCGTGATCTTTTTGCTTAGATTACTGTCACTAGCATCTGCAATAGCAATTGAATCACTTAAGTTACCGGCGTTTCCATCAGCGGCTAGACCGTGCACATTCAATCTTAGATTATCAGACCCATCATCCTCAAGACCGACACCTGCTAGGTCTGCTGGTTCGATAGCTAACTCAGAAGAAACAATTTTGAGACCAGCTGATGCTTTGAGATCTAGCGCAAACTCAGTACCTGACAAATCGAGACCGTTACCAGCGGTATATGTTGTATTTGTATCAGTGTTAACCGCTGCTTTAAGTTGAGTTAACGTGATCTTCTTGGTCAAGTTACTATCGCTAGCATCAGCTATCGCGATTGAATCGCTTAGATTTCCAGCGTTTCCATCAGCTGCTAAGCCATGAACATTTAGCCTAAGTTTATCAGATCCACCGTCTTCAAGACCGACACCGGCAAAATCTGCAGGTTCAACTGCTAATTCTGTAGATACTATTTTTAAACCGCCAGCAGAAGAGCCACCGGTGAACTGTGATGCAATAGCAATACCAGCCCCACTCGGATCGTTGAAAGAGATAGTCGTATTTCCAGCAGAACCAGCAGTGGCTTGAGTTAACGTTATCGTTGGACCGGACGATTCTCCATCAGAAACAGCTGTTATCTTTCCGTTATGACCGCCTGAGTGGTTGATTCCTGCAGTCAGCTTAGCACCAATTGCAGCCTTATCAAAATCGAGGCCTTGAATCTTTATGACTGGACCGGTGTTGTCTGGGGCAGAGTTCTTATCAAACGTATAATTGACCGATGTTCCGTCTGTTGATATTATTGTGATATCAGCATCATGATAATTATCAATCATCCCACCATCGCACCTAATCGACCCAACAGCAGCAACTGCTTCTTTTAAATCTACGCTAAAAGCAGTCCCAGCCAAATCTAGACCGTTGCCGGCCGTGTATGTTGTATTAGTGTCAGTATTTACCAAAGTTTTAAGCTGAGTCAGTGTGATCTTTTTGACATTATCGCTATCGCTAGCATCAGCTATCGCGATTGCATCGCTTAGATTTCCAGCATTACCGTCAGCACCAAGGCTGTTGATGTCTAAGTTAACTGTTGCTGCGCCAGAATTAGCACCACCCGACAGGCCGGTTCCGGCTACGACAGAAGTAATGTCTCCGGAACCACCGCTACCGATTAATGTCTGGAGTTGAGTCAAAGTGATCTTCTTACTTAGATTACTGTCACTAGCATCAGCAATGGCCATTGTATCAGCTAAGTTTCCAGCATTACCATCAGCAGCTAGACCGTGAACGTTCAGTCGCAAGTTGTCAGATCCATCATCATCGAGACCGACACCAGCAATATCAGCTGGTTCGATAGCTAGTTCGGAAGAAACAATTTTGAGGCCAGATGAAGATTTAAGATCAAGAGCAAATTCAGTACCTGATAAATCTAGACCATCCCCAGCGGTGTAAGTTGTGTTTGTATCGGTATTAACAACTGCTTTGAGCTGGGTTAACGTAATCTTCTTGACTGCATTACTGTCACTAGCGTCTGCAATAGCCATTGAATCTGCGAGAGCTCCTGCATTTCCATCAGCAGACAAACCGTCTATATCCAAATTGACTGTTGCTGCGCCCGATGTAGCACCGCCGCTAAGACCTGTTCCAGCGACGACTTCTGTAATGTCGCCACTCCCACCACTGCCGATTAATGTTTGAAGTTGTGTCAATGTAATCTTTTTGCTTAAGTTGCTATCGCTAGCGTCAGCAATCGCGATTGCATCGCTTAGATTTCCAGCATTACCGTCAGCGGCTAGGCCATGAACGTTTAATCTTAAATTATCTGATCCATCGTCTTCGAGACCGACACCAGCAATATCAGCCGGCTCAACAGCTAATTCGGAAGATACTATTTTGAGACCAGCAGAACTCTTAAGATCTAGTGCAAATTCAGTACCAGACAAGTCTAAGCCGTCGCCGGGAGTATAGGTTGTATTAGTGTCAGTATTAACCACCGCTTTAAGCTGGGTTAACGTGATCTTTTTAGTCGCGTTGCTATCACTGGCATCAGCAATTGTCATTGAATCAGCTAAGTTACCAGCGTTAGAGTCGGTTGGTAAGCTATCGACGTTTAAATTAACTGTTGCTGCACCAGAATTTGCACCACCACTAAGACCGGTTCCAGCTATCACACTTGTGATGTCTCCAGAGCCTCCAGAAGACTCGCTTAAATAATCCCCAATATACAAAAAGGCTTCTATATAAGTTGGATTCTGTGCATGGTCTCCAGTCCCTGGCGGGTCTTGTTGAAATAGCACACCATTAAAATAATCTAAGTTCCAGTCCCGATCATCGAGCAATGGTATCTGAGTTCCAGAGCCTATTGTACCGTAAAAAGGCTTTGCTTCATAAGCAGTCGCAAAAGATGATGGAATTAATTGAAGCGTTCCGCCTGTTTCATGCAAAAGCTTACCGTTGGTAAAATTTCCAGTTCCCGCTTTTGAGTTAGAAGAGTTTGCTACGTAATCATCTGGCAACTTTATCTCAAAACCATGGCGACCATCAACAGTATTCGTACCAGATTTAAAAGAGCAAGGTAAACGTAAAAACTCAACGTTGCCAGTGATAGTATATGGAGAAGCAGAATTCGGACTAGCAGTTATTGCATCAGCGAATATAGTCGTAGTAGACATCGTGATACCAGAAGGTAACGGTTCGTTGGCTAATCCTTTATCATTAGAAGTGTGAGCTTTGCCTGATAGCTTTTTAAGAGATATTAACCGTTCGGTTTTTGCATCATATCCCATCCACTAACTCCAAGAAACCGACATTTGAGTTATATTGCCAGTCCACGTCTTATCCGCAACTATCTTAATTAGTATATACTCATTATTATCAACAAATTTAGTACCAAAAGTAACCTCATTCGTTGCGTTAAGGGAACTATCAAGAGAACCAACCAGAGCACCGGCGTTGTCTCCGTTCTGGCCTGAAGCAAAAGCTTTTGCTGTATCCATCCAGCCCGTTGTCTGATCGGCACTTGAGTGGGATATCTTGGCAAAAACTTGTATTTTGTTACTAGATCCTAATGCTTCAGTATTTTGAACAATCGTACCGGTACCGTTAATTGTTAAATCGAAGTTTGTTTTTGAAGCGCCCGAAGTATTCTTGAACCACCTTATGTATTCACGAGTTGCGTTAGTTAACGAACCGTAATCCGGATTACCATTAGGAGCAATGATTGTTCCGCTTTGACCAGAATCTCTAAAATCTCCAAGATTTCCGGATGGGCCGACTTTCTGCGGAGATCTTAATTTACCATCATAAACAATCAAACCGGTATTGTGAGCAGCGTCTGCACCGTCCATCGATGTTGCGCTGTTCCAGTCGTTGCTGCCACCAGAGACATGCGCTTGAGTCGTATACGATGTTGTACCAGCTTTGAGCCTCTTAGCTTCTCCGTTAAAATACTCAGTCGTATTTGTAGAGTTGTCTGTGAAGTTTGCTACTAACAATTCAGCGCTTGATGTCGAGCTTGTTGTTGTATTACCCTCCAACGGATGATGAACTCTGCCTGTTAGAGTCACGGAATATGCTGTTTCACCCGGTATTGATGTTCCCTGGTCAAAAGAGAATGTTGCTTGCACCACTAAGTCATCATCGTAAGCATCCGAAACGCCTGTATCAAGGGCGGGGAGAGTTCTTGATGCAGCATTAACTGTTGAATTTGTAACACCGTCACCAGTCGCAGCGATTGAAGTTACAGTGCTGTTTGTCGTAGTCGGAAAACTAATCGCTGATGCGCTGCTACTGTACACGTATTTATAAAGGTTAGCAACTGTAAAATCGAAACGGCCAGTTGGAGATATGAAATAAGTAACTCCAGAGCATTGGTAAGTTGAACCCGAAGTAAAATTACCAACAGCAACACCAGAAAAAGATATTGTCGGATTAGAATCATCGTTGACCCACTCAGCATAATCTGATGCATGGTCCGAGCCGTCAACGCTATGAATCACCCGAACATAATTCCAGCCGTTTCGTTGTGCTGCAATTGCAACTTGAAACTGTCCTGTTCGATAAAACCTTGTATAGTCTGGTAGGTTGTTGTTATCTTCACCAACAGTTGCAGCGCTTAAATTAATAAAACCAGAACCGCTTGTCAAACTGCTACCAGATCCAAATGATGTTAAATCTGCGGTATGTATTACGCTTCCGTTAACTTCAAGCTTAAGAGAACCTTGGTGTGCTTTACCGCTACCGAAAGCATTTGCTGGATAGTTATTTCCGCTAGCTGAAGTGCTCTCATTTATGTCGCCCGATATAACTTGCCCCTTGTTGAATATAGCCCTTCTATCACTAGATAAGTTATACGCTCCATTCGCGTTAACTGCGGAAAAACCAGCTGCAGTAGAGACTGCCGTGTAGCCACCCTTCGTTAAGGTTGCTCCAAAGCTTAGTTTCCCATTTACACCGGATTGATTACAATCAATATCGTTAACATTCGGTGATGCATTTACTGCATTAACGGCCCCAAATGTAACTGCAAAGCTGTCTAGGTAACCAGACCAATCATCGTCTGTCACAATCTTCGCCACAACCCACTCGTCCGTCCCAACTTCCACCGTTCCGAATGTGATGTTGTTTGTCATAGCGTTCGATGTATCTACAGCACCGATAGCACAGCCGGCATTCTCAGTAACAGTATTGTAAGAAAACGCAGTCTTTGCATCAAGCCAGTCAGTGGTGTTACCAGCACCATCAGATGGCATCTTAAAGTATAGCCTAAATTTATTGTTAGCACCGACCGCGTCGCCGTTCGCCACGAGCGTCACAGACCCCGCGATTGTGTAACTTAAATCGCGTTTTGCAGCGCCAGCATTCTTGAACTTCCTGTAATAAGTCCTGAGCCCAGTCGCTGCTGAATAATTTGGGTTACTATCTGGTCCGTTCGCGAGAGAACCGCCATCGGATGTGTTTCTAAAATCACCCGAGTTCAGAGTGTTCTTTGGTGCATAGAGTCTTTCTCTGTAAACTTGCAAGCCATCACCGTGAGTTCCACCACCGACTAAGCTTGTCGCAGGATTCCAATTTAGAGATCCACCGGTTACGTCTGATTGATTCGCGTATGCATCCAATTGTAACCTATAAGCTTCTCTCTGAAAAGTCTCTGAGGTGACTGTAGCTGTATCTGACACATTATATAACAGTATCCCCGATGCGGAAGATTGGCCAGAGTTGTTAAGGTTGTTTTTTATGGGATGAGAGACAGTCACGCCAGCAGTTATTGAACCACCCAGGATATAATTTGCTGCGACTGAATCTGTCTCGTTTATAACAATTTGCTTAAGATGATTTTCTCCACCACCGATTGCAGCTTTCGCTACATTACTGATGTTATATGTTACGCCTGATCTTGTTCCTGCATTAGACGTAGTAAAACTAGTTGCTGTCGTATCGTAGACGTATCGATAAGCATTAGAAACTGTCACTTGGTACTGAGCGTTACCACCGGTAAAATACGTGACGCCAGAAATCTGTAACGAGCCAGTACCAGTAAAAGCCAACGAGTTGCTAGCAGCAGCCAGTGCGTTGGCGTCCGGATCATTGACCCACTCAACATAATTTGTCACGACTGTTACGCCTTTGACGTGCTTGACACGAGCGTAATTCCAACCGTTTTTCTGACCTACCGCGCCGGTCGTTGCGACTTTCCACTTGCCTGTCCTGTGTTTAAAATTATCAAACGATGTTCCGTTATCGAAGGTACCCGATTTTACAGCTGACACGTTTATAAAACCCGAACCCTCATAATCGCCCGCAGCATTTACGTGGGTACCTGATCCGGATCCCGGGACGCCGCCACCAGTAGAACCTGAAGTTAAGTCAAGCGTGTATATGTCTACTCCGTTTAATTCTAAGACTAACGAACCGACATTGGCATCACCGAAAGAATTAGCGACGTAATTAGTCTCGTTACTTGGGGTAGTTACGTCGGCGGGAATGTCTTCGTTCAAATCACCAATTAAATCGCTAGCGCCATTATAAACTGCAGCTCGTAAATTATTTGAACTAGTCGCAGTCGCATAATCCCCGTTCACGTCAACAGCTGCTCCAATTCCGGCGGAAGCTGCTACATTGACATACGCCGGGGAAGCTGCAGACTGGTCGTTGCTTGTACCAAACGAAAGTTTGACATCCGTACCATCTGAGTTGACATCAACATCATCTAAATCTGGAGCTGGCGCTGGAACCAAAAGCTTAAGGATCTCGTTAAACCTATCAACAGGAGTACCAACGGGAGTTGATGTCGTAAAATCGGTAAAAAGACCATCAGAATAGCTTCCATCTTCTGCTGCGCCAATTGTTCCACCAGGCAGCTGGTTTGGTTTAATATATTTGACAGCTGTAGCATCATTGTCATAAATCATTAATAAATCATTTGCAGCATCGACTGTAATACCTGTACCGTCCGTTGCAGATTTAATAACTGAATCATTACCAGCATAATCTATTGATAATTCTGCACCGTCAATTACTAATCCACCAGATGATTTCAAATCTACGCTAAACTCGGTTCCTGATAAATCTAAGCCATCTCCGGCTGTATATGTTGTGTTAGTGTCAGTGTTAACTCGAGCTTTAAGCTGGGTCAGAGTAATCTTTTTTGTCAAGTTACTATCACTAGCGTCAGCAATTGCAATTGAATCTGCTAAAGCTCCAGCGTTCCCATCAGCGGCTAAGCCGTCGACATTAAGGCGTAAGTTATCTGATCCATCGTCTTGTAAACCAACACCTGCTATATCATTGGGCTCTATAGCAAGAACGCCTGCGGAGGCTTTTATGCCGTCTCCAGCAATTGTTGCCATTAAATCAACGATAGACTCTTTTTTAGAACCATTGCTAGCATCAGCATCTATTATCACGATAGAGTCATTAGCTGGATCAACTAAAGCGGAATTAAGCTCGTTGAGGTCAATCTCTAACGCGTCACCAGCGCCGCCCTTCAAGCCAGTACCCGCGGCAGAGGCTGCAATCCTTATCTGATCTGTACCCGAATCTTCTAAACCGGTTCCAGCAATAGCAGATGTCGCAACTTTGATCTCACCGCTTTCTATAGTAAGACCACCGCCGCCTTTAAGATCAACGCTAAACTCAGTACCTGATAAATCTAAACCGTTACCAGCAGTATATGTTGTATTGGTATCTGCTGCGGCGATTGTAACAGTATCAGAACCAGCATTTGTCGTTATTGTTACGTTGGCACCGCCGGCTAAAGTTAGTGTATCTGTACCAGAATCTGCGACAACGCTTGATTGTCCGGATACAGCAATTGTTTTAAAAGTCTCTGCAGCTCCTCCTCCACCGACGAGGGTTTTAAGCTGATCTAGAGTAATCTTTTTTGTTTCATTTCCATCACTGCTATCAGCGATCGCCATGAAATCCGCTAAGTTTCCAGCATTGCTGTCAACTCCCAGCCCGTTAATGTCCATCGGAGCAGCTCCGCCGCCGGCGGTGTTGGTGATCACAACTTGGCCGGTTGATCCCGTCGACACAAGAATACCGGTACCACCTGTGATGTATGCTTTTCCATCTGTCAAATTGTAAATAGAGCCCGATAGACCTGCATTAAAATTTACAACCCCCGTGAACGTAGAACCGTTTAGTTTTGGGACAACAGCTTCATCTATAGCTACCGTTGCTGCTGAAGAACCGTTGAAAGTAAAAGCAGCAATGCCCGTGCCAGCGGTGACAGAATTCGGAAGAGACGCAACGCTGAGGCCCTGAGCACTTGAAGCTATCGTCGCACCGTTAAGTTTCACTGCGGCTGAAAATGCGTTTGCGGCGCCGTTAGTTGTGATCTGAACGGTGTCAGATGATGTTGCTAAACTCGTACGATCAACTAAGTCAGCAATGCTTGCAACATCAGATTTTATGTTTGAACCACCACTCTCTAAAACCATTATGTCACTTCTGGCTGGAGTTTGCTGGTTGTAGCTATCGATATCAATAGCTGCCGCGGCAGCGTTAATAGTCATCTGGCCGTTTCCAGCCGTTGTTATCGTAACATTAGTTCCAGCAGTTACTAGCGGCGTGGACGAGTTGATCTTAAAGTTACCGAAGACATCTCCCGAAAAAGTAATGTCTCCAGTGAACGTTCCGTCGGCTGCGTAAGTGACTAAAGAAGAAGTGTCAACAGCAATCTGAACATTGGAAGAGCCATCGAAAGTAAAAGCAGAGATACCAGTACCATTAGAGAGTGTACCGGGTGTGCTAACCACAGCGATACCAGCACCGGCTGAAGAGATTGTTGCGCCGTTTGTTTTTACTTTTATCTCTTGAGTTACTGAGTTGTTATAAGAGGCTGCGCCTGATTGTAACTTTAGACCGTCGCCGACGGAAAGAATGTTAGACAAAGTGCTAGCAGCAGTCCCCAAAGATGCAACAGTAACTTTTTTTGGTGCACCTCCAGCTCCTGAATCGCTGATTAAAACAGTGTCTTCAGCTACTGGGCTTGCTTTTGACTCAGCAGTATCAGGTTTTACTCTAAGCGCGTCACTATCTATTTCTAAACCCGAGTTAGCCGCTAGGTTGATCTTTATAGTCTCAGCAACCGCGTTATTGTAACTTGCATTTCCAGTCTCAAAAACTAGACCGTCTCCTGGCGTTAGAGGACGCTGTAATGAAACTCCAGCTTGAGCAGCTGAGCTTAAGCTTGATACTGTTATCTTCTTAAGGGCACCATCACCGTCATCTCGGATCATGAGCAAATCAGCATCAGCTGGGGTGGCTGATGATAAACTGTTTATATCAACCGTTAGGCCAGATGCTGCTGAAAGACCGCTTGCCGCAGCTAGATTCAACGACATGGTTTTTGCAGCAGAACCATCAAACGTCGTTCCAGAATTAAGAGAAATACCAGTTCCAGCCGTCAGCGCATTTGTCGTGTTCCCAGAATAAGAACCAGCTGCAGTGCCGATTGTAATTGATCCATCAGCGTTATTTGTGACTGCTAGATTAGTACCAGCACGTAAATAATCACTACCATCGTATAATTTTTGTAATGAACCGGTAATTCCCTGGTGAATTATAGCTCCACGTTCAAATGTTGATGAACCGATTACTTTAAAAGTTGATCTAAACTCAGGGTGTTCTAATCCGACTTGTAAGTGTTTGGGAGCAACGACGCGAGCAACATGATGTTGAGGAGTACTACCATCAGCCCTAACTACTATGAACTCAGAACGTCGTAGTTGTTCTATCGCTGTGGGTACAGACCCAGTTGGATAATTGTTGCTAC
>Ga0310345_10000413_pt1 | contig 66815 bp, 56 predicted proteins | sample HC15DNA20500_MG_FD_204667 | JGI IMG/M metagenome (GOLD analysis project Ga0310345, IMG submission 204667) | Marine microbial communities from station ALOHA, North Pacific Subtropical Gyre - HC15-DNA-20-500_MG | ecosystem: Environmental > Aquatic > Marine > Oceanic | place: Pacific Ocean: North...
TCTGGTGGGCGCGGGGCAGACATTCACGGTGTTCGGGCTGGCGGTGGAGACCGGCTTCACGCTCAATGCGACGGCGGAGACGGGTGGCAACATCAATGTGTTCGGCGGCAGCGGCGCCGACACGATCAGCACGGGTGCGGGCAACGACCGCATCTTCGGCGGTGGCGGCGCCGATGTGCTGAACGGCGGCGCGGGCGCGGACACCTTCGTCTATGACGCGGTCAGCCAGTCGACGGGGGCGAATTTCGACACCCTCATCGGCTTCGTGTCGGGCACCGACCGGATCGACTTCAACTTCACGGTGACCGGCGTGGGCGCGAGCGTGAACACGGGCAGCCTCTCGTCAGCGACGTTCAATGCCGATCTGTCGGCGGCGATCGGTGCGGGGCAGCTGGCGGCGAACAACGCCGTGCTGTTCACCGCGAGTGCGGGCAGCTTCGCTGGCCAGACCTTCCTGGTGGTCGATGCCAACGGCGTCGCCGGCTATCAGGCCGACAGCGACTATGTCATCCAGCTCGTCAATCCGCCCGCCTCGCTGGCGACGGGGGACTTCATCTAACGGACAGCGTCCGGACTCGCGGACGCAATGTCACGCATCTGTAATGGCGCGTGCGTAGCCAAGGTTAACGCCTGCGCAAGATTCGCGCGCGGTGGTAGGCTGAAGGGGAATCGACGATGGCGCGCACGCTGCTGGGCAATGGGCTGGGCACTGGTGACGGGTTCGGGCTTGGCGGACTTTCGAGCCATGCGGCGTCGCTTTTCCTCGATCAGGACTATATTACCGCAGTGCAGGCGGGCGAGCTGATCGCCGTCACCGATCGCGGGGCCGCAGCGTCGTTTCTTGCGCCAGCGGCGACGGCCTATGCGGCAGAGGGCAGCAGCTTCGCGGGCGGCGGCGAGGTGCCGACACCCAACGACACCGGGCCGAGCGATGCGCTTGCCGATGGCGTCGTGCCGGGGTTCGACATCACGACGCCCTCGTCGCAGGCTGCTTTCACCGGCGGTAACATCGTGGTTTACCGCGTCGGGACTGGCGCCGCAGGCCTGAGCAACGCCGCAACGGCGGTGTTTCTGGACGAATATACTACCGCCGGCACATTGGTGCAGTCGATCGCGGTGCCGCAAGCCGATAGCGGCGCGAACCAGACGTTGACCGCGAGCGGTACCGCAACCTCCGAAGGCCAGTTAACGCGCAGCGTCGACGGGCGGTATCTGCTGTTTACCGGCTATGATGCAACGCCGGGCACCGGCAGCGTCTCTACTAGCGCATCGTCTACCATCGCACGGGTCATCGGTCGGGTCGACTTAAGCGGCACCGTCGATACCACGACGACCACCACTGCCTTCAGCGGCAACAATATCCGCGACGTCGCCAGCACCAACGGTACCGATATCTGGGCGGTCGGCGGGGCCACGGGTGTCGTTTACACCACATTTGGATCGTCAGGCGCGGGAACAATCGTTTCCTCGACCGCGACGAACTTTCGGACCATCGATATCTTCGGTGGTCAACTATACTATAGCTCCGGCAGTGGCAGCTTCCGCGTCGGTTCGGTCGGGACCGGCACGCCCACGACGACCGGGCAAACCTCGGCCAATCTGACGGGCACGCCCACGACGGGTTCCCCCTACAGCTTCTTCTTTGCCGACCTCACGACCGCGGTGGCCGGGGTCGATACGCTCTATGTTGCCGACGACGGCGCAAATGCGATCCTGAAATACTCGTTGGTTGGCGGTACCTGGACCGCGACTGGCTCGATCACGGCATCGGCCGTACGCGGCTTGACTGGCGTCGTTTCCGGCACGAGCGTGACACTGTACGGCACGACCGGCGGCGGAGGTTCTACCGGCGGTGGATCGATCTATGCCTTTACCGATGCGACGGGTTATAATGCGACGGCCTCAGGCACGGCGACGGTCATTGCCACCGCAAGCACAAATACTGCCTTCCGCGGCATCGCGCTGGCGCCAACATCGGGTGAGAACCAGGTCGCGTCGATCAGCGTGTCGCCGACACCGCAGAACGAGGGCAATAGCGGATCGACGACGTATACCTTTACGGTGACACGGACCGGCGGGACGACCGGCGCGCTGTCGTTTACGGCCAATTTCGGCGCGGTCGATACCGATGCGGCGGACTTCGTCGGCGGCACCTTGCCCGGCGTCGTCAACGGCACGATCCTGGCGGGGCAAACGACCGCGACCTTCACCGTCAATGTCGCGGGCGACACTACGGTCGAGAGCAACGAGAATTTCACCTATACGCTGGCATCGGTTGCCAACAGCAGCGCATCTCCCTCGATCGGCACTGCGACTGCGACCGCGACGATCACCAATGACGACGTCGCGCCGTTGCCAAACCTGACGATCAACGATGTCACCGCGGTTGAAGGGAATAGCGGGACAACGACCTTCCGGTTCACTGTCACGCTGAGCGCGCCAGCGCCGGCGGGCGGCGTGACCTTCGACATTGCAACTGCAAACGGCACCGCGACCGCCGGCAGCGATTATGTGGCGAGCACGCTGACTTCGCAGACTATTGCAGCGGGCCTAACCACGTACACCTTCGACGTGACGGTGAACGGCGACACGACGTTCGAGCCCAACGAGACCTTCTTTGTCAACGTCACCAATGTCGTTGGCGCGACGGTGCTAGACGGGCAGGGGCAGGGCACGATCAACAACGACGATCTCGCGCCGGCTCCAACGCTTGTCAGCTCAACGCCGCTCGACAATGCGACCGACGTGGCGATCGGCGCGAACATCGTGCTGAATTTCGACCAGGATGTCTTCGCGCAATCGGGCAATGTCATCCTGCGTCCGGCAACCGGCGCCGACATTACCATCCCGATCAACGACCCTCAGATTACGTTCAGCGGCAGCACGGTCACGATCAATCCGACCGCTGATCTGCGCCCTGGCGTCGCCTATGACGTGATCATCGGCTCCACCGTCATCATCAATGGTCAGGGCACCAATTTCGGCGGCATCGCGCTCGACGCGCTCGACTTCGCGACGAGTTTCGCGATTCCGGGTGGCAGCCAGGCGACAACCTTCACGATTGCCGACCCGGGCACCTTCACGCTCGCGAATGGCACGACGCGGACACAGACCGCACTTGGCGCGGTGTCGGTGACGGCGACGACCGGGCCGGTCAATCTCACGATCGACGGCACGCTGAACGATATCGCCAGCAGCCAGCGCGCGATCAACTATGCCAACAACCCGATCAACGGCACGATCAGCGTCGGGGCGAGCGGTTCGGTGCAGTCGCTCAACACCGACGCGATCCGCAGCCAGTCGGCGCGCGGGCAGATCGACCTCAACAATCAGGGCCAGATCATCGCGAGCGTTACCCCGTTCACGCCAAGCTTTGGCGGCACCAACCCGGGCACGGGGTTTGCCATCACCTATAATGCGGCGCTCGGCGCGAGCGGCGCGCCCGCGAGCGATTATACCAGCGGCGGCACGATCACCAACGGCAGCGTCGGCAACACCGCGGCGCTGATCCGCGCCGACAATGGCGACGCGATCCGTGTCGGCTCGCACCAGACGCTCAACAATTACGGGACGATCAACGGCAACGGCCCGGTCAACGATTCCAGCACGAACAACAGCTTCAACGGCGCGAACGGCAATCCGAACACGTCGACAGCGCAAACCTATGACGTGTCGCGCGGCGTGCGCGTCAACCAGGCAGGCGCGACCGCCGTCGCGATCAACAATTTCGGCACGATCACCGGCGCGCAGCACGGGGTCGATGTCGGCGTTACCGATGCGACCAATCTGGTCTTCACCAACAATGCGGGTGGCCAGATTATCGGGCGCAACGGATCGGGCATCGGCGCCGATACGACGGGCGCGGCGGCAAACACCGTGACGGTGATCAACAGCGGACTGATCCGAGGCGACTCCGCCCCCGCCTATGACCGTGCCGGCTATGTCTCGGTCGACGGCGACGGCGACGGGGTCGACATCGACGGCGGCGCGACGATCACCAACAACGCGGGCGGCATCATCCGTTCGACCGGCGCGAGCGGGTTCGACAGCAATGGTCGCGCGAATAATTCCGAGGCGATTTCGATCGGCGGCGGCCAGATCACCAATCGGGGCACGATCGACGGATTCAACTTCGGCATCGTCGTCAACAACGACTCGAACCCGAATGGCAGCCGATCCGGGAGCACGGCGACCACCATCCTGAACTACGTCAATGGAACGATCACTGGTGGAACGGGCTTTGCGATCCGGCTGGAGAACAAGACGGGCACGGCGATCGATAACGACGTGATCACCAACTATGGCACGATCACCGGCAACGGGACCGCGCCGACCGGCACGGTGCTGCGACAGGACAATGTTGCCGATCCGGGCACGGTCGGTACGCTCGATGGCGTGACCTATACCGCCGCGGATGCCGGCAGTGCCCGGTTCATCCGTGGCGATGGCGCGGCGATCCAGACCGGCGAAGGTGACGATACCCTGCACAACTATGGTGCGATCACCAATAATGCGGCGGCACGCGCGATCAATCTTGAAGGCGGTAGCGACGTCTTGACGCTTTACACCGGGTCGAGCGTGTTCGGACGCATCGACGGTGGTGCCGGGACCGACCAACTGGTGTTGGCGCTCGACGACCGGGTCGCGGGCAATGCCGACACGGGCCCCAATTCGGGCGTCACCACCGGATCGATCACCAACGTCGTCAATTTCGAGAATCTGCGCGTCACGGGCGGCAACTGGACGCTCAGCGGCAGACATAGCTATTCCGGCGGCATTGCGCTCGATGGTGGTCGGGTCAATCTGGCGTTCACGGTGACCGGGACGATCACTTTCGGCGCCGGCGCGCAGACGCTCGGCATCGCCAACGCGGCGCTGGGCACCGATCCCGCGCAGACGCTCGGCAATGCAATCGTCGGCTTCAGCAACGACGGCGACGTGCTCGACTTCACCGGGATTGCAGCGGGAACGGCGACCGTGGGCTACAATGCAACCACCGGCCTGCTCACGCTTACCGGGGCGGGCAATGCGACGTTGGCGACTGTGAACGTCGGGACGGGGCTTGGTGCCTTTGCCTTCGCGCTCGCCGATAATGGCAGCGGCGGCACGGCGGTCTCGCTCGTCACGAATGCCGGCGGCAACACGGGTTTTGCAGGATCGGGTGCCGACGACAATTACACGGGCACGCCGGGCAACGACTTTTTCAACCTGACCCAGGGCGGCGACGACCGCATCAGTGGCGGCGACGGCAATGACGGCTTTTTCTTCGGTGCCGCCTTCACTGCCGCCGATACGGTTGATGGCGGCGCGGGCACCAACGACCAGGTCGGGCTGCAAGGCAATTACAGCGGTGGCAATGCGCTGACACTGGGCGCCGCCACGATCAGCAACGTCGAAGTGATCGCGGTGCTGGCCGGGTTCAGCTATGACATCACGACGGTCGATGCGAACATCGCTGCCGGTCAGACGCTGACGCTGTTTGGCACCAACCTCGGGGCCGGCGACAATTTCCGGGTCGATGCGTCAGCGGAAACCGACGGCAACGTCCGCGTTTATGGCGGCCTCGGCGTGGATACCTTCATCGGCGGCGCTGGCAACGACGGCTTCTATTTCGGCCCCGGCCGCTTCAACACCACGACCGATACGGTCAATGGCGGGGCGGGCACCAATGATCAGGTCGCGCTCGACGGCAATTTCACCGGCACGCTCGGCAGCACCCAGATCACCAATGTCGAAGTGCTGGCACTGCTCGCCGGTGTTGCGGGCGATCTAGCAACCTACAACATCCAGTTCGACAACTCGCTTGTCGGGGCAGGGCAGGCCTTCACCGTGTTCGCGCTGCCGGTGGCGACGGCGCTGCAGCTGAATGCCAGCGCCGAGCTCGACGGCAACTACAGCTTCATTGCTGGCAGCGGCAGCGATACGCTGATCGGCGGCGCGGGCAACGATACCTTCTTCGGCGGGCTTGGCGCGGATGTGCTGACCGGCGGCGCGGGCAATGACTTGTTCCGCTACACCTCGGTCAATGAAACGCAGGTTGGCAGCGCCGACCGGATTACCGATTTTGCCGCAGGCGACCGGATCGAACTGACCCAGATCGATGCCGACGGCAATGCCGGTAACGGCGACACCGCGTTCACCTTCATCGGCGCCGGCGCGTTCACCAATGTTGCAGGCCAGCTGCACGTCGTTGCGTCCGGCCCGGACTGGCTGGTCGAGGGCGATGTCAACGGCGACGGCGTGGCCGACTTCCAGATCGTGGTACAGGGCGCACAGCCGCTCGAAACCCAGTTCGCGCTGTAGGCGGATCGTATCACCCCCAGCACGGGGCCGGCCAAGCCGCCCCGTGCCGCATCAACCTGCTACGATCTAAAGAAATACGCCGCCCTGGCCGTCAGGCGCCAAGGCCGTCGCCGTTCGGTGGCGTGATCGGCGGCAAGGGGGGGATGGCATATAGATCGACCAGCAACCCATGACCGGCGTCGGCGGCCGTATCGAATACCGGCAGATGAATGTTTGCGGTTCCGCCCTGCGCTTCGAGCGTCGGCGCCCAGTCGAGGCCAGCGCCCCGGGTTGCCGCGATGCCCGCGCTCACCGGAGGAACGGATGCGACCGGTGTCGTCACACCGGCGATCGGCGTCGCGACCCCGCGTTCCGGATCGAGCTGAACGGTCAGCGGTCCGCCCTGGATCGTGCTGATCGGGTTGAGGCCCGGTATGACGTCGGCTGCTGGCGGTGGCGTTGGGGCATCCGCGCTCCCGGCAACACGATCGGCGCTGATGAGCCGGTCGGGCAGCACACCCGCTTCCGCGATCTGTCCGAGCGGTGGGATGATCGGCAGCGGCGCCTGAGCGGCCGCAAGGTCGATCGCCACAGCTGCCGCAGGCCGAGCCGCAGCCGCGACCACGTCGGCCACCGGCGCATCTTCGATGCGCACCAGATCGCCACCGCGCAGGAAGGCTGCAATATCGAAGTTATCGCCCGGAAAGCCTTCGCCGGCAAACACGTTATTGTCGGGCGAGCCGCGGGTCAGCGCTGCGCGGTCGGCCAAGGTTGGTGTCGGACGCGTCGGCATTTTTCGAACGTCTCAGCTAAACAGATTAGTAATGCGCAATATCCTAATCCAACCCGAAATAATCGTCAATTATCGGCCAAACCCTGCTAATCGCTCTCGGCCTGACCGACCCGCCGGGCGCGGCGTTGACAGCAGTGTGACCAGTTCGGAAAGGGGCGGCGGTCTTTATTGATTCGCATAAATTGGAATGGCGGTTCCGATGCCGTTCGTTCTGGCTGCGTGGAAGCTTCGAGCGGTATCGAGTTGACGGGGTGTTGATGCGTAGCGGCAGTCGATCGTGCCACGTGCCCGCGACCGTGTTCGCCCAGCAGGTCGCGTTGCCGCCACGCGCAGCCGAACCGCTCGAGGATGTCCGTGCGCAGGACCCGATCCTGTCGCTCGCCGATTCTGCGATGGCGCGCGCACCGTTCGTTACGGTCGTTGCCAACGCCGTGCGCCAGCACCCGACGCTTGCCGAAGCGCGCGCGGCGGCGGACGCTGCCGAGGCACAGCTCGAAGGCGCGAAGGAAGCGACGCGGCCGTCAGTCGATATCAATATCCAGAGCTTTCGGGTGATTTCGCGCGATTTCTCGAACGATCCGCTCAACGTGCTCGAACGGACGCGCCCGTCGCGGCGCACCGACGGGACGCTCAGCCTCAATCAGGTGCTGTTCGATTTCGGCGCGGGGGGCGAGCGCAAGGCGGCAGCGCGCGCGCGCGTGACCGCGAGCATTGCCGATATCGACAGCAGCGCTTCGCAAGTGGCGCTCGATGTCGTCGTTGCCTGGTATGATGTGGCGGGGTACCGCGCGCTTGGCGGGCTCGCGCGCGGTTTTCTGGCGAGCGAGCAGGAAGCGCGCATCGCCGTGCAGCAGCGCATTGACGCCGGCGTTGCCGCCCCGCTCGACCTGACACGCATCGACAGCGCAATTGCGCGCAACAAGGCGCGGCTCGCCGATTATGATCGCCGCGTGCATGCCGCCGAAGCACGGTTCTTTGCTTTGACCGGCCGGACCCCGCCGCCCGGGCTGCAACGCGTGCCGCGGGCCTGCGGTTTTCAGGGCGAGCAGCAGGATGCGGTTGCTGCGGCGGCGCATGCGCCGCCGGTGATCAGCGCCGACGCCGCCGCGCAGGCGGCTGCGCGCGACGCGCGCGCCGTGACACGCGAAGCGCGCCCTCAGTTTACCGCCGGGATCGACGCGGGGCGCTATGGCATCTTCGAGACGCCCTATGACTATGACGTGCGCGGTCGCGTCAACCTGCGGATCCGGCTGTTCGGCGGCATCGAATCGCGCATCCGCGAGTCCAGCGCGCGGGCGCGGCAAGCGCAGGCGCGGGCCGACCAGGTGCGCGGCGATGCCGGACGCGATGCCGCGATCGCTTGGTCCGACGTCAACGCGCTTCAGGACCAGCTTACCGCCTTTGAGGATGCCTATGTCGCTGCGCGCATTTCGCGTGACGGTGTCGCCGAACGGTTCCGCGTCGCGCGCGGATCGGTGTTCGAGGTGTTGAATAGCGAGGAAGAATTGTTCCAGGCAGCGGTAGGCTATCTGCAAGGCCTGTCCGAACTGGACACGAACCGCTATGTCTTGCTCGCACGCACCGGCGGTCTGCTAAATTGCCTGCAGATCGACGTGTCGACCGGAGACCAAGTGAAGTGACGGGCGAGACGCTGATCGAAACGCCGCGGCCGCGCTTCGCCGATTGGCTGATTGCGCCGATGCGGCGCAACGCGGGCGTCTATACGAAGGTCGCGGTGGCGGCGGTGCTTGTCAACCTGTTCGGCTTCATGACCTCGATCTTTTCGATGGTCGTCTACGACCGCGTGATCCCGCACAATGCGATGTCCTCGCTGGTCGGGCTGTCGATCGGGCTGGCGATCGTGGTGGTGTTCGATTTTGCGCTGAAGCTGCTGCGGTCCTATTTCGTCGATGTCGCGGGCGCCGATATCGATCATGACGTCGGCGACACGGTGTTCGAGCGGATCGTGAAGATGCGGCTCGAACTGCGCAAAGGGTCGACCGGCGCGCTCACCGGGCTGATGCGCGAGCTCGAAGTGCTGCGCGATTTCTTCGCCTCGGTCACGATGGTCGCAATCGTCGACGTGCCGTTCATTTTCCTCACGCTCCTGCTGATCGCGCTGATCGGCGGCTGGGTGGTGCTGGTGCCGGCAGTGCTGGTACCGCTGGTGGTGTTTGTCGGGCTGTTCACTCAGCCGGCAATGGATCGGCTTGCCGCCGACACGATGCGCGAAGGGCATGTCAAGCAATCGGTGCTGGTCGAGACGATCGGCGCGATCGAGACGGTGAAGGCGGCGGGCGCAGGGCCGCTGCTGACCGATCGCTGGCGGCGCGCGGTGCGCAACCAGTCGGCGACAGCGCTGCGCCAGCGGCTGATCGGTGCGATCGCCACGACTTTTGCCGGGTCGGCCGGGACGATCGGCTACACGGGCACGGTGATCGTTGGCGCGATCCTGTCGAGCAATGGCAGCATCACGATCGGCGCGCTGACGGCCTGTTCGATCCTGTCGAGCCGGGCGATTTCGCCGCTCGGGCAGATTGCCAATCTCGCCTCGCGCCTCGCCCAGACGCGCACGGCCTATCGCCAGGTCACCGCCTTGATGGACCAGCCGGTCGAGGGGCCGAGCGGCGAGGGGCTCAAGATGACGCGGCTTGCGGGCGCGATCGAATTGCGCGGCGTCAGCTTCCGTTACCCCGGCGCAGCAGAACCGGTGCTGAAGGACGTTTCGCTGAAGATCGCGGCGGGTGAGCGGGTCGCGCTGCTCGGCCGGGTCGGATCGGGCAAGTCGACGCTCGCACGGCTGATCCTCGGCCTCTACCCGCCGCAAGAAGGCGTGGTGATGATCGACGGCACTGACGTCCGGCAGTTCGATCCGAGCTTCCGGCTGTCGGTGGGCGTTGCCCTGCAGGAAAGCGTGCTGTTCACCGGCACGCTGCGCGAGAACATCTCGCTCGGCCGTGCCGGCATCGACGACGACGAGATGCTGCGCGCGGCGACGCTGTCGGGAACGCACGATTTTGTCGGCCGCATCGCCAATGGTTATGACCTGCGGCTCGCCGATCGGGGCGAAGGCCTTTCGGGCGGGCAGCGCCAGTCGATCGCGCTGGCCCGAGCGCTCGCGGGCAGCCCGCGCCTGCTGGTGCTCGACGAGCCAACCAGCGCGATGGACAATCAGACCGAATCGGGGTTGATCCAGCGGCTGCAGGCCGAGCTGGCGGACCGGACCGTCATCATCATCACCCATCGCCCGCAATTGCTGGCGCTCGTCCAGCGCGTGATCGTGTTCGAAGGGGGCAAGATAGCCGCCGATGGCCCGCGCGATCAGGTGTTGCGGGCCGCCATGCAGACCAAGGCCGCGTAATGAACCAGATGACGACCGAATTCGCGCGTCCGGCGACGCGGCGGAGTTCGAGCATGCTGCTTTGGGCGATCGCGGCGTTTTTCGTGATCGCGGTAGTCTGGGCAGCGTTCACCAAGCTCGACAAGACCGTGCGAGCGACTGGCCGCGTCATCCCGACGACACAGCTCCAGATCGTGTCCAATCCCGAAGGCGGGATCATCCAGCGCATCCTCGTCCACGTCGGCGATGCGGTGACGGCGGGGATGCCGCTGCTCGAACTCGACCGGACCCAGACGCGCGCCGATCTGGGCAGCGGCAAGGTGACCGTCGGCGCGCTTGAGTTGAAGATCGCGCGGCTGAGCGCCGAAGTCGCGGGCCGCGAGCCGCAATATCCCGCGGTTGCCGACCCCGCGCTGGCCGAGCAGGTGGCGATCGAGCGGTCGCTTCACCTCGCACGGATGGCCGATCTGGCGCACGCGACCCAGGTTGCCGACGCCCGGCTCGAGGCGGCGCAGCGTGAGGCGGCCAGCGCGGCCGCGCTGCTGCGATCGCGCGAGACGATCCGCGACGAAAAGCTGCACGAAGTGACCGTGATCGGCCCGCTGGTGGAAAAAGGGATCGAGCCGCGGCTGAGCCTGGTCCAGGCGCAGGCAGCGGCCGACTCGGCGCGTGCCGATGCACAGTCGGCGCTGGCAACGCTCGCCCGTACGCAGGCGCAGATCGCCGAAGCGCGCTCGGCCCGGTCGGAAGCGCTGCAGCAATGGCGCGCGCAGGCCGCGACCGAACTTGCCGCCGCGCAGGCCGAATATGGCGCACGGGGACAGGCGCTGCCGGCGCTGGAAAACCGCGCCGCACGCACCGTGGTTCGCGCTCCGGTAAGCGGGACCGTCAACCGCGTGCTGGTGACGACGACCGGGAGCGCGATCCAGCCCGCGCAGCCGCTGGTCGAAATCGTCCCCGGCAACGATGTGCTGCTGATCGACGCGCGGGTCCTGCCGTCGGATATCGCGACCATAGCCATCGGCCAGCCGGCCAAGGTCTCGCTGACCGCCTACAATCGCGCCACTTATGGCTTGCTCGACGCGACCGTCGTGTCGATCTCGCCCGATGCGCTGGTCGACGAGAAGAGCGGGCAGAGCTTCTACACGATTCGCGTGCGCACCAAGGCCAACCAGATGGCCGACGCCGATGGCAAGATGCACCCGATCGGCCCGGGCATGGTCGCCGAAGTCGATCTGCTCGGCGAGAAGCGGACGATCCTGGAGTATCTGCTGTCGCCGATTCTCGAAACGGGACGCACGGCGCTGCGCGAGTGACGTGTCACGCCGGGGTGAGAGTGACGAGTCCTTCGGCCACCAGTTCGCCGATCAGCTGCCCGACGTCGCGGCGGCAGGTCGCATCGTCGACATCGAAGGCCGCCGTCAACTCGGCGCAGAGATCGCCGAAGCGCGTCGGCGTCTCGATGATAGTCCAGATGCGCGTCGCGGTGGCGTTGAAGCCATAGCAATTGCCGCTTTCGAGGTGGAGCCCGACGAGCTCACCGGCGATGTCTGCATCGATCATGCCGTCGCCACGCGCGAGGACGGTATGGTCGTCGATCGACTGGCCGGAAATGGATGGCATGCAAGGCGAATATCGCCATCGATCGCCGGTTGAAAGCAGTAATCAACGGACCGCGCGGATGGGGCTCAAGAACCTCTGGCATCGACCGAAAGAGCGGCATACGCTTAGCGTACAGAGCTCGGCAAACGCGCGAGTCGCGCGGCGAATCGGGTTGACAAAAATGGGGTCGCCCGCGAAGAGTTCGTGGCAACAAACATGGGGATTTTGTGAATGTCGCCGACGGAAAATGCGATTTTGGCCGGTGGCATTTCGCGCGATGCCGACAATGATGCCCGGGCCGCATGGCTTGCGCCGGCAGTTGTCAAAATCCCGGCCGTCGATGCGGAGCTGGGGACGCGCCCGTCGCAGTCCGACGGTCAGTTTACCACGTCCTGATCCCGGTTAGACTGCGCGTCACCGGAGCGATCATTTGTATGAGGTCGGGCCGCTTATCAGTCGGTCCTGACTCGCATAATCCGTGATTGCATCGATCGTCCGGGACAAAGTGCAAAAGTCCATCGGACGAATGAGGCGCGCGACCGAGCAATGCTGTGCAATGACGGTTGCGGCGTCGAAATAGCGTCGATGCTGCGCCATTTGCGCCACCAGATGCGGGCGATAGGCGTGCTCGCGCGTCACCCGAACCAGATCGAGCCCTTGTATCGGCTGGATCTCCAACGCGTCGCCAGCCGCGAGTTCGAAGATCGCCGCGATAGGCAATGGCGCTGCCACCGTGCGGCGCGGATCGACATAATATTTGGTCATGTCCGATCGCACCGCGCCGCCGCGCCGACCGGCCGCGTCGAGCCCGGCAATTGCGCTTTCCCATAACTTGTGACGCCGGCCATCGGGCGCGACGGTCGGGGCGCCATTCGACGGGAAGTCGATCGCGCAGAAATCATCGGCGACATGATCGTAACCCGCATCGACCATCGCTGCGGCCAGCGTCGATTTGCCCGCGCCCGACGGACCGCAGAACAGAACCGCGGCATTACCGATCCGCACCGCGCTTGCGTGCAGCAGCACAAGACCACGCTGGTGCGGCAGCGTGCCGAAGCCGGTGCCGCCGAGATAAAGCGCAAGGTCGTCCGCCGGCGCGTCCGGCGCCGGGTCGTACAGGATCGTCGATCCCTGCCGCATCGACATGCGCATCAAGTCGGCAATGTCGAAGGTCATCTCGGTCGCGGGATCGACGCTCGGCTCGGCGGGCGGCAGGGCGGCGCGCGCAATTGTAATGTCGGCGGTGGCCGCACCGGGATCGGATGGCGGTGCCGGCAACAGCCCCGCCATTGCCAGATCGCTCTGCACCCGCAACCCGGCAACGGTGTAGAAATATTGCGCCAAGCCAATCCCCTCCGGCGTTGCGGCCTTGCCAGCAAGCGCCGCGCGCGCCAAGCGTTTGCTGCGTCGGCGATCTGGATCGGTGCCGGATGCAAAGGGGTGGCTTCGGGCAGTGAGCGCGATTGCGGGGCTTTGGCGATTCGACGGTCGAGGCGATGTCGCGCATGATCTGGCGCGCATGCTTGCCGCGCTGCGGCTGTACGGCCCGCACGCGACCGGCGACTGGGCCGAGGGACAAGTCGCGCTGGGCAGGTGTCTGTTCCGCACGCTGCCCGAGGACCGATATGATCGCCAGCCATTGCAGACGCCTGATGGTCGCCTGACGCTGGTTGCCGACGTCCGGCTCGACAATCGCGAGGAGCTGGCGGCTGCGCTCGGTCAGACGGCGGGCAGCGTCGGCAGCCGCTGCGATGCCGCGCTGCTGCTCGACTGCCTCGCGCGCTGGGGTGAGCGTGCGGTCGACCGGCTGATCGGCGATTTCGCTTTCGCCTGCTGGGATGCGACCGCGCACAGCCTGCTGCTGGCGCGTGACTATCGCGGCAACCGCCCGCTCTATTTCCACCGTGGTGACGGCATGATCGCCGTCGCGTCGATGGCAAAGGGACTGCATGCGCTCGCCGAAGTGCCCTATGCGCCCGACCTCGAAACCAGCACCGATTTCCTGCTGCTGCTGCCGCCGCCCGAGACGCCGAGTTTCTGGCAGGGGATCGAGCGGGTGCCGCCGGGGACGATTCTGTCGGTGACGCGCACCGCGATTGCGGCGCGGCGTTATTGGCGGCCCGCGCCGCCCGATCGCGCCGCTCCGCCGCGCGACTATGTCGAAGGCGTGCGTCACCATCTCGACCAGGCCGTCGCCGCACGGCTGCGCGGGGCAGGGGACGCGGTCGGTGCGCATCTGAGCGCCGGCTGGGACAGCGCGGCGGTGACAGCGACGGCGGCCCGGCTGCGCGCGGCGATGGGATCGGTGGTCGCCTACACCTCGGTGCCCGACCCCGAAACTGCTCCGCTCGCCGAACGGGGCCGCTTCGCCGACGAAGGGCCGCTCGCCGCGCAGACTGCTGCACTCTATCCCAATATCGAGCATGTGCTCATCCGCACCGGGCGGACATCGCCCCTGGCGACGCTCGACCGCGACTTCTTCCTATTCGAAATGCCGCTGCTCAATCGCTGCAACGCGCCGTGGATTCTCGGCATCCTCGACGATGCCCGGCAGCGCGGTCTCGGCGTCGTCCTCAGCGGTGAAATGGGGAATATGTCGATCAGCTATACAGGCCAGGAATATCTGCCGCAGCTGCTGCGCGAAGGCCGGCTGATCGAGCTGGCGCGGGTGAGCCATGCGCTGGTGCGGCAGAAATCGATGCGCTGGCGCGGGCTGGTGTCGCGGCTGCTGCTGCCGTTCCTGCCTGCGGTTTTCGGCGAGGCGATCCGCCAGCGCAAATGGCCGCCCGATCACGACCTGCTCGCCCATAGCGCGATCGACCGCGCGCTGTTCCGCGACCGCAAGCTCGATCAGCGGGCGCGGCTGCGCGGGCTCGACCTGTCGTATCGCCCGTGGCACGACGGCTTTGCGATGCGGCTGTTCGTGCTCGGGCGCAATGATCCCGGCAATCATTACAAGGGTTATCTGGGCGGTTGGGGGGTCGATCAGCGCGACCCGACCAGCGACCGGCGGCTTGTGGAGTATATGCTGGCCGCGCCGATGGCGGAATATGTCGCGGGCGGACGGTTCCGCAGCTTGCCGCGCCGCGCGCTCGCCGATCGGTTGCCTGCCGCCGTGCTCGATGAACCGCGCAAGGGGTTGCAAGCGGCCGACTGGCATCTGGGGCTCGATGCCGCGCGCGCTGCGCTGCGGGAGGAACTGGCGCGGATCGCGGCTTGTGCCCCCGCGGGCTCGTTGCTCGATCTCGAACGGCTGACGGCGCTCGAGCGCGACTGGCCGAGCCACGGCTGGGGCACCGAGGCGGTGTCGCGCGATTACCGGCTGGCGATGCTGCGCGGCGTCTCGCTCGGGCATTTCCTGCGCAAAGCGAGCCGCAGCAATGGCTGATCGCGGCATTGGTGGACGCACAGGTGACCCGAGCCTAGCGTGGCGTCTGATGAATCGTGCATCCCCCTGGCGCCGCGCCCGGACGCTGCTTACGATTGGTTTGCCCCGGCAGCGGCTGGTCGCCGAGGCAGCCCTGTCGCTGCTGTCGGCGCGGATTGCGCTGCTGGTGGTGCCCTTTCCCCGATTGGCAGCCCGCTGGGGCACGTTGCTGCCGGTCGGCGATCCGCGATTGGCGCCGGCCGCGCCGACCGACGAGGCGGCGGCAACGGCCCGCGCGATCGGCTGGGCGATCACCGCCACGGCGTCGGTCGTGCCGTTCAAGGCGGTGTGCATGCAACAGGCGGTTGCCGCACGCGCGATGTTGGCGCGGCGCGGGGTGGCGAGCGTGCTGCACTATGGCGCGGGCCGGGACGCGACGGGCGCGCTGGTTGCCCATGCCTGGCTGGATGCGGCGGGCGTGAAGGTAACGGGCTATCCGGTTGCGGCGGGCATCGCCGAAATCGGTGCGTTCGTGCCGCAGCCGTGAAGCACGCGTGATGGCGGGCCGAGCCGGACCGGCGCTGCGCTTTGCCCGCGATGTGCTGGGCTTTGCCGGCCGCGACGGCGCGGTCGCGGCGCTGATATCGGTAATGACATCGGTTGCAGAGGGCGTCGCGCTAGCACTGGTCGCGCCGTTGCTGGCGTTGTTAGCCGGAGAGGTGGCGATGAGTGCTCCGCTCGCGCGCCTGTTCGCCGCGGCAGGCACAGCGACGCCCTTTTCGCAGCTGGCCTTGCTGCTCGCGTTGATCGCGGTGCTGTGGATCTTGCGCGGCCTGCTCGCGTGGCACCGCGACACGCGTCTGGCGACGCTGATGATGGCGTTCGCCGAGCAACAGCGGCGGCTGGTCGTCACCCGACTGGCGCAGGCCCCTTGGGGCCAAGTCGCGTCGATGCAGCATGCCCGCATCGTGCAGGCACTGAGCGGCGACGTGACCCGGGTCGCGCAAGCCACACAGATGCTGATCCAGATCGCCGTCGCATCGGTGATGCTGGCGGCCTTCGCTGTTGTCGCGCTGCTGCTGGCGCCACTGCTGGCGGCGATCGCGCTCGGCCTGATCGCGCTGACCGGCGCCGGACTCGCGCTGCTGCTGCGTCGCACGCAGGACATCGGTGCGCTGGCGGTGCGGGCCAATCTCGAGCTCACCGAAGCGTCGACACGGTTCCTGGGCGGGCTGCGCATTGCCGCCAGCCAGAATTTGCAGCCAAGCTTCGTCGAGCGGTTCGAAGCGGGGCTGGCGGCGCTGCGGACCCAACATCTCCAATATATCCACCAGCAGAACAGCGCGCGGCTGGTGATTTCGGGCGCCGCGCTGGCGGTCGGCGCGATCATCGCACTGGTTGGGCGCGGGTGGCTCGCGACCCCCTTGCCGCAGCTCGGTGCGCTGATGCTGGTGCTGTCGCGGCTGGGCGCGCCGGTCGCGCAGATCCAGCAATCGCTCCAGCAATTGTTCTTCGCACTGCCTGCCTATGCGCAGCTGGTCACGCTGGCCGATGAGCTGGTGCCGCGACCGACCGCGACCGGTCCGCTGCCGGCGATCCCCCGGCAAGCAGCGGTGGCGCTCGACGCGGTGCATTTTGCCCATCCGGCGCGCGCAGGCGGCAGCGTTCCGCCGCCCGTGCTGGCGGGCGCGAGCCTGACGATTGCGCCCGGCGAGATGGTCGGCCTGACCGGCCCTTCCGGCGCGGGAAAATCGACGCTTGCGGATGTGCTGGTCGGGTTGCTGACGCCGCAGGCGGGCAGGGTGCGGGTGGGGGACGTCGCGCTTGCAGGCGATGCGGCTGCGGCTTGGCGCGAGCGGATCGCCTATGCCGCGCAGGATTCGTATCTGTTCCACGCGAGCGTGCGCGACAATGTGATGTGGGGCGCGCGCGATGCCGACGAGACCGCGCTGTGGGCGGCGCTCGAGACGGCTGCCGCCGCCGATCTGGTCCGGGCGCTACCGCAGGCACTGGAGACGATCGTGGGGGAGCGCGGCACGCTGCTGTCGGGGGGCGAGCGGCAACGGCTGGCGCTCGCCCGCGCGCTGTTGCGGAGCGGGCAATTGCTGATCCTCGATGAGGCGACCAGCGCCGTCGATCTCGCGACCGAAGCGCGCATCTTCTCGGCGCTGCGCGCATCGGCGACGCGACCGGCCATACTCGTGATCGCTCACCGCGCGGAAACGCTCGCCTTTTGCGACCGTGTGGTGACGTTGAAAGCCGGCAGGATCGTATCGGCTTGATACGAATTAATGACAGTGTGATCAGCAGCAGCTAGGCTGACCAGCCACCGCCGTCCGAGGACCAGAGTGACGATAGACAGTGGGCATGACTCGTCGCGACGCAGCCAGCAAGCGGATATGATTTCGCTCGTCGATGAACCCGGTACTCCCGCGTTCCTGCGCGGCGGGGGTGCGATGGGCGGCTTGATCCGTGCGCATGATTGGGGCGCGACCTCGCTCGGACCCCCTGCCACCTGGCCGCAGAGCTTGCGCCTGGTCGTGCGGCTGATGCTCGACACGCACCACCCGATGTTCATTTTCTGGGGGCCGGACAGCATCTGCCTCTACAACGATGGCTACAGCACGTCACTCGGGCCCGAGCTGCATCCCGCGATGCTTGGCGCACCCGGCGCCAAGGCCTGGGCCGACATCTGGCCGGTGATCGGTCCGCAAATCCACCAGGTCATGGCCGGAGGGGAAGCGACGTGGCACCAGGACCATCTAATTCCGATCCATCGCCACGGTCGCCGCGAAGAAGTCTATTGGACTTATAGCTACAGCCCGATTGCCGATGAGACGGCAGCCGGCGGCATCGGCGGGGTATTGGTGATCTGTACCGAGACGACCGCGCGGGTGCTGGCCGAGCAGCGGCAGGCATTCGTCGTCGCGCTGGTCGATGCGCTCCGCGACGCGCGCGATCCGGCCGCGGTGCTGGCGACCGCCTCGACGATGCTCGGCGAACGGCTGGGCGCCGACAGCGTCGGCTTCATCGATGCCGATCTCGCGACCGACATGATGACGATCAAGCATGAATGGCACAGCGCCGCGGGGCCGACCGTCGCCGGGCGCCACCGCGTCATCCATTTCGGACCGTCGATTACTCAGGAATTGCGCAGTGGGCAGATCGTCGTCGTCGGTGATGTCGCGCGTGAGGAACGGATCGTCGCACCGGTGCGCGCCGGCCTGGTCGCGGCGGGGGTCGGCGCATTCGTGGTCGTCCCGGTCTGGCGCGACAATGCGCTGCGCAGCCTGATGTTCGTCGTCGCCGCAAAGCCGCGGCCGTGGGGCGATATCGAAGTCGGCCTGATCGCTGATGTTGCCGAACGCACGGCGGCGGCGCGCGCTTCGGCTCGCGCCCATCGCGCGCTCGCCGACAATGAGCGGCTGTTGCGCGCGATCGGTGAAAGTTCGGGCGAGCTGATTTTCGCCAAGGATCTCGAGAACCGGATGCTCTATGCCAATTCGGCGACGCTGGCGGTGATCGGCAAGCCGGCCGAGGCGGTGATCGGCTACAGCGAGGCAGAATGGCATGATGATCCGACCGAGGCCGCCGTCATCATGACCAACGACCGCGCCGTGATGGACAGTGGCGACACCATGCCGGTCGAAGAGCATTTCACCACCGCCGAGGGCGAAGTCCGCATCTTCCAGGGAACGAAGGCACCGATGCGCGATGCCGACGGCGCCATCGTCGGTGTGGTCGGCGTGACGCGCGACGTGACCGACCATAGCCGCGCGCAGAGCCGGTTGCGGCTGATGATCGACGAACTCAACCACCGCGTGAAGAACACGCTCGCGATCGTTCAGGGCATTGCCTATCAGACCTTTCGCCAGGAAGGGATCGCGGGCGAAGCCCGGCGCGCGTTCGACCAGCGACTGGCGGCGCTCGGCAAGGCGCATGGCCTGCTGACACGCGAAAGCTGGGAATCGGCCGATCTGGCGGCGGTCGCGACCGAAGCCTTTGCGCCTTATGTCAACGGCACGGACCAGGTCACCATGACCGGGCCGCCGCTGCGGCTCGCGCCCAAGACAGCGGTGACGATCGCGATGGCCCTGCATGAACTGTGCACCAACGCCGCGAAATATGGCGCGCTGTCGGTCGATGCCGGCCATGTCGCACTCGACTGGTCGATCGAGCGCGGTGATCAGGACCGGCTGCACCTGCGCTGGCAGGAATCGGGCGGCCCGGCGGTTACGCTGCCGGCCCGCCGCGGATTCGGGTCGATGATGATCGAACGTGCGCTGTCGAGCGAGCTTCAGGGGGACGTGCGGCTGGACTTCCTGCCCGAAGGGTTGCTGTGCACGATCGACGCCCCCTTGCCCGATCCCAACATCGCCTGATGGTGCGTCGCAGTCTTGCCCGCGTGCGGTGATTGCGCGCGGGCGTGGCGCCGCATAGACTTCCGCCTACATCCCGCGCCACGGGACAGGATCAAGCGCGGCGAGGCCCGCGTCGTCGAACAGGAAGCCATGCACGATCTCGCGATTTTCTATGAACATCCGGCCTGGTTCGCCTCGCTGTTCGCAACGCTCGATGCGCGCGGGGTCGATTATGTCCGCCTCGGGATCGAAGGGCATCGCTTCGACCCCGCCGGGTCGCCGCCGCCGGCGCGGGTGATCTTCAGCCGCCTGGCGATGTCGAGTTTCCTGCGCTCGCCCGATCATGCGATCTATTATGCGCATGCGCTGTTCGCGCATTGGGCGGGGCAGGGCGCGCGCGTCATCAACGGCGCCGATGTGCTTGCGGTCGATGCCAACAAGGCGCGGCAGCTGGCACTGATGACCGGCCTCGGGCTTGCGGTGCCCGCCACGCGGGTGGTGCACCGCCCGGTCGACATCATCGCTGCCGCTGCCGAGCTTCGCTATCCGCTGGTGGTGAAGGCCAATGTCGGCGGATCGGGGGCGGGCATCATGCGCTACGATACGCCTGCCGAGCTTGCCGTCGCGGTGGCGGACAAGTTCCTGCCGAGCAGCATCGACGGTGTGCTGCTGGTGCAGGAATATGTGCCGGCGCGCGACGGCAAGATCACGCGCATCGAGACGCTGAACGGCAAATTCCTTTATGCGATCGATGTCGCGGGCGGCGGCGCATTCGATCTTTGCCCGGCCGACGCCTGTGTCGCCGACGGCAAGCCGATCACGATGACGCGGGTCGATCCGGCCCCGGCGCTGGTCGATGCCGCGGAGCGGATCGCCGTCGCGGCTGGGCTCGATGTCGGCGGGGTCGAAGTGATGATCGACGACCGCGACGGCACCCCGCGCTTCTATGACATCAATGCGCTGTCCAACTTTGTCGCGAGGCCGCTCGACGTGCTCGGCTGGGACCCGCATGAAACGCTCGTCGACTATCTGGTCGGCGAAATCGAACGAGGAAAATGATGCGTTACGGTTACTGGATGCCGGTCTTCGGCGGCTGGCTGCGCAATGTCGCCGATGAAGGGATGGAGGCGAGCTGGGCCTATACCAAGCGGCTGGCGCAGCGCTCCGAAGCGCTTGGCTACGACCTGTCGCTGATCGCCGAGCTCAACATGAACGACATCAAGGGCGTCGGCGCGCCGACACTCGATGCCTGGTCGACGGCGGCGGCGCTGGCGGCGGTGACCGAAACGCTCGAACTGATGGTTGCGGTGCGCCCGAATTTCCACCAGCCGGCGCTGTTCGCGAAGGCGGCGGCTAACATCGACCAGATCGCGGGCGGGCGGCTCGCGCTCAATGTCGTGTCGTCGTGGTGGGCGGACGAAGCCAAGCGCTACGGCCTGCAGTTCGACCAGCACGACGACCGCTATGCCCGCACCGGCGAGTGGCTGAAGATGGTCGAGGGGCTGTGGTCCGAAGAGGAATTCGATTTCCAGGGCAAATATTACAGCGCCGATAAGGCGATCTGCAGCCCCAAGCCGGTCAAGCACCCCACGATCTATGCAGGCGGCGAGAGCGAGGCAGCAAAGACACTGATCGCGAACCAGTGCGATGCCTATGTGATGCACGGCGACCCGGTCGAAAATATCGCGCCGAAGATAGCTGACATGGCCGCGCGCCGCGAGGCCGTCGGCAAGCCGCCGATGCAATATGGCATGGCCGCCTATGCGATCGTACGCGACAGCGAGGCCGAGGCGCAGCGCGAGCTGGCGCGGATCACCGAAGTGAGCGAGCTGCCGGCCGGATATGACAATTTCGACCAATGGCTGTCGGGCACTCAGCTCGAACGCGAAATGAAGATTCACGAATATTCGGTCTCCAACCGCGGCCTGCGCCCCAACCTGATCGGCACGCCCGAGCAATTGCGCGAACGCATCGAGGAATATGAAGCGGCCGGGCTCGACCTGCTGCTCCTTCAGATGAGCCCGCAAGCCGAGGAGATGGAGCGCTTCGCCGCGCAGGTGATGAAGCGCGAACCGGCCACGGTCTGACCGCGCACGCGCGTCCCGCCAGTCGATTACAGCAAGATTTCGAAAAAAAGGTGCCGAGGCGCGTTATGCGAGCCGATTTTGGCGCTTCAGCCGCCGGTATCGCGCCGGCGTCGTGCCGACCGCCTTGGAAAAGGCGGCCGTGAAGTGCGACTGGTTGGCAAAGCCGCAGCTTAGCGCCAGCTCGGCAATGTCGAGCTTGTCTTCGGCCAGCAGCGCACAGCCCCGCTCGATGCGGCGGTCGCGAACATAGTGATAGGGGCTCGATCCGGTTGCCTGTTTGAAGACCCGCCCGAAGTGGAACGGCGACAGGCCGACCAGCGCGGCGAGGTCGTGCAGGCGAATGTCGGCATGGAGATGACTGTCGATGAAATCGATAACGCGCCGCAATTTCCAGGCGGGCAGGACGATCCGATCGGCATCGACAGCAATCGGGCCATGATCGATCCGCAGCAGGCGAACCGCGATCGCGCGGCTGATACCGTCGATCAGCATTGCCGAGGCAAAGCCCGGCGCGGCGATCTCGCTCTCGATCGTCTGCGCCAGCTGGACCAGCTGGTCGTCGGTCTGGAACATCAACGGGTCGAACTGGCGGTCGCCGCCATGATGAACCATCAGCTGCTGCAGGTAACCCCTTGCAAAATTGATCCCGAACGTACGCCCCGCGGGGCTGTAGATGATGTCACAATCAACGCTTTCCGGCAGGAAGGTGACGCGGGTCGCGCGCGAGGCCGCGACCCTGAACGGCGATCCGGCGACTTTGCCCGAGGCGGCAACGCCCGAGCCCCGCGAAATCATGATCGAGTCGGGAAAGCGCTCGTCACGCGCTGCCGCGCGCATTTCGCCATGTTGTTCTACGAAAGGGATGCGATACAGCTCGGTACCGGTTTCCCGGTGGCATGTGACCTGGCTGCCCGGCACGTTCGATGCGCCGGAATATGACCGCGTGGCGAACCGCGATGTCTCGTCATGCAGGTCGGTTGCGGGCCCTGTCCTCGTCATGGATCACGCTCTCCCGGCTACGCTGGAACCCGCTTCTGTCAGCAGCGCACGATTATCATATGATCACAATTGCCATCGCAATCCTAAACCGTTGGGGGACGGCCACGCTGGCGCAATTTCCGACAAATGAGCGGTAAGATGGCCGGACTTATCGATTGGCGACGCTGCGCCGATATCGGTTCGGCGAGATGCCAAATTCTTTCGAGAATGCCGCCGTAAAGTGCGACTGGTTGGAAAAGCCGCAGGCAAGCGCGAGTTCGGCGATGGGAAGGCAAGAGTTGGCGAGCAGCTCGCGGCCCCGCTCGATCCGGCGTTGCGACACATAGTGATACGGCGAGGCTCCCGTCGCGCACTTGAAGGTACGGCAGAAGTGGAAAATCGACATGCCCGCGGTCTGCGCCAGCTCCGCGAGGTGGATCGGCTGGTTGAGATGGCTTTCGATATAGTCGATCACCCGCCTCAGGCGCGCAGGCGACATATACAGCCGGTCCGGGGCGGCAGGGGCGATTTGCTGGCCGCGCTGCTTGATAAGCACAACGAGCGATCGGACCAAGCTTTCGACCAGCAGGTCAGACGCGAATCCAGGCAATACGATTTCCTGCTCCAGCAGCTTGATCAGTCGCGGCAGGCGATCATCACTGGAGTATAGCACTGGGCTGATCGGGCCAGATTTTTCCGGAGCTGTCATGGCGTCGAGGTAACCGCGGGGGAAGAGCAGATTTGTCGAGCGGGCGGCCGCGCCGAATCGCAAGTCCATGTCGCAGCCGGTTGGAATGAAGGTTGTGCGCAGCATGCGGTTCGCCGCAACCTCGACCCGGTCGCCGCCGATCCGGCCCGTAGCCGCGACTCCGGCGCCCCGCGACATGAACAGAAGATCTGGTTGATGCTCGTCGCGCTGTACGAACGTCATCGAACCGACTTCGCCGTAATTTTCCATCCGATAAAGCAGGATGCCCGATTGCGCGTGGAGATGGATGTCAACCTGCGGGCGATTGCGGAAAGCCATCCTGTCGATGGCGGCGTGGCCAGTCCGGGTGTGTTCGATTGCCTTTACGCTGGTTCGCACGGCTCGACTCCAGTCGATTGATTGCCCAATCATCCCATAATGTAGCGGCTGCTTCGAATTATCACCGGGAAACGGCGCCCGCGCAATATGGCGTGCCCCAGAAGCGCAAGAATCGAAAAACCTGCGGCTGGCCGGAAGCAATTTGCGGGGCTTTCGAGGGGCGTTCCTGCCTGGCGACCGCAGTCAGCCGGTTGTCGCTTCGGGTGCGCGCACCGGTGTCCGAAGCTTCTGACGCGTCGCATTGCGCTCCGGAAATTCGATGCATCGGCATTTGCCATTCCGACGCCTTGCCATATCCCGTTTTGCCGGGCCAGGGCAGGCGAGCCCGGCTTCAATCGTCGGCGACGCTGCGCCGATAGCGCATCGGCGAAATGCCCATCGCCTTGCTGAAGGCAACCGTGAAATGCGACTGGTTCGAAAATCCGCAAACCAGCGCCAGTTCGGCGATCGGCAGATCGGACGTGGACAGCAGCTCGCGGCTTCGTTCCAGGCGGCGGTTGCGGACATATTGATACGGGCTGATGCCGGTTGCGCGCTTGAACACGCGCGAGAAGTGGAATGGCGAAAGCTGGACGACGACGGCGAGATCCTCGAGCCGTATCCGCTGATCGAGATGCGCCTCGATATAGTCGTACAGCCGCCGCAGCTTCCATGGCGGCAGATAGATATGATCCGCTTCTCGCGCCGCAACGGCGGGATCGGTCCTGGTCAGCAGGCTGGCGATCGCCCGCGTCAGGCCTTCGACGAGGATCGATGACGCAAAGCCGGGCGCCGCGATCTCGCTGTCGAGCATCCGGATGAGCTGCGCCAGATGCTGGTCGTTGCTGAAAATGTGGGGGTCGAGTGTGCTGCGCGGCAGCTCTGCGACCAGCTTCCCGAGATAGCCTTGTGGAAACATCAGGTTGATCGAATGGGCCGAAACCCCGAAAGTTGCCGATGAATCGGCGCCATGCGGCACGAAGGTGGTACGAAGCGAGCGGTTGGGCGCGACCGTGAAGCGTTCGCCAGCGACATTGCCGAATGCGGGAACGCCTGCGCCGCGCGACAGCAACAGCAGGTCAGGGCCGTCGGATGTCCGGTCAGCGGTGGTCATCGCACCAGCAGCGCCATAGTTGCACATGCGGAAAAGCAAAACATTGCTGGCGGGGTCGCAATATGCCTCGACAACGGGTTCATCGCGAAAGCTGATCGCATCGATTGCGGCATGGCCGGTGTGTGTGTGGCTGTCCGGTGGCACCTCACTCCCTCCTCACGGGGCCGCGCGCGGTCACTACAAGAGCCGAAACGCAGCGCTGAACGGATGCGGGGCGCCGGTTGCGAAAATCTCAAACGTCCTGAATTTTTGCAATCGTCCAGCAATGCCGCTGCGGATTTCGGAGCAACATTCAATAAAAGGGCAGCGCCGCGAAACTAGGACGGCAGGCCCGACCGTAATTCGTCGAGCCATACCGTCGCCACGCCATCGCTTGGCGCGCGCCAGTCACCGCGCGGCGACAGCGCGCCGCCGCCCGACACCTTCGGACCATTGGGCAAGGCCGATCGCTTGAACTGGCTGGTGGTGAAGAAGCGGAAGAGAAACTCTTCGAGCCATTTGCGGATCGTGGGCAGATCATAGCTGTGACGGGCGTTCAGCGGGAAGCCGCGCGGCCAGCGTCCGCGCTCGACGTCGCGCCACGCATGCAGCGCGAGGAAGGCGATCTTCGACGGCGGCAGGCCCTGGCGGATCGTGTAGTGCAGGAAGAAGTCATGCAGTTCATAGGGGCCGATCCGGTCCTGCGTGCTCTGGATCGCACCGCTCGCGTCGGCGGGGACCAGTTCGGGCGAAATCTCGGTCGCGAGGATCGCTTCGAGCACGCGGTCGGTCTCGGCGTCCCAGAAGTCGGTCGCGATCGTCCAGCGGATCAGATATTGGATCAGCGTCTTGGGCACACCCGCATTGACGCCGTAATGGCTCATGTGATCGCCGACGCCGTACGTGCACCAGCCGAGCGCGAGTTCGCTCAAGTCGCCGGTGCCGACGACCAGGCCACTGTGCTGGTTGGCGAGCCGGAACAGATAATCGGTGCGCAGCCCGGCCTGCACATTTTCGAACGTGACGTCATAGATTTGTTCGCCCCGTGCGAAGGGATGGTCGATATCGGCGAGCATCTGCTGCGCGGCGGGACGGATGTCGATCTCGTCACCCGCCACGCCCAGCGCGCGCATCAATGCCCAGGCATTTTCGCGGGTCGCATTGCTGGTCGCAAAGCCGGGCATGGTGAAGCCGAGCACATGGTCGCGCGGGATCTTCATCCGGTCGACTGCCTTCACCGCGACGATCAGCGCATGCGTCGAATCGAGCCCGCCAGAAATACCGATCACCAGCCGTTCGGTGCGCGATGCCTCGATCCGCTTCATCAACCCTTCGACCTGGATGTTGAAGGCTTCGTAGCAATCGGCATCGAGCCGTTCGGGCGTGTTGGGGACAAAGGGGAAGCGGCGCAGCTCCCGCTGAAGGCCGACGTCGGCGAAGTCGGGCTTGTGCTCGAAAGTCACGCGGCGGAAGTCGTACTCGGGATCACCCGCCAGCCGCGCGGCATCGTTGAAGGTGCCGTTGCGCATCCGCTCGATCCGCAACCGCGCGACGTCGATGTCGGCGATGATCGTGTCGGCTTCGCAGCGGAAGCGCTGCGATTCTTTCAGCAGATCCCCGTTCTCATGGATCAGGCTTTGCCCGTCCCACGCCAGATCGGTGGTGCTTTCTCCCGGCCCCGACGCCGAAAAGACATAGCCGCAGATCGCCCGCGACGATTGCGCGGAGGCGAGCATCGCCCGGTCGCGCGCCTTGCCGATCAGGATCGGCGAGGCCGAAAGATTGCAGCAGATATAGGCGCCCGCGAGCGCGCCACTGGTCGAGGGCGGAGTAGGCGACCAGAAGTCTTCGCAGATTTCGGCATGGAACACGAAATGCGGCAGGTCGCTGGCGGCAAAGATCAGGTCGGTGCCGAACGGTACCCGCTGCCCGGCGAGATCGATTTCCATGCCGGTCAGTCCCGCGCCGCTCGCAAACCAGCGCTTCTCGTAGAATTCGCGGTAATTAGGCAGGAAAGTCTTGGGCACGACGCCAAGAATGCGCCCACGCGCGATGGCAACGGCGCAATTGTAGAGCCGGCCGTTACGCGGGATCGCGGCACCGACCAGCATGACCGTGCGCAGCTTCGCGGTCGCGCTGGCAAGCCTGGCGATGGCGGCCTCGGTCGCGCGGTGCTGCGCCGCCTGCATGTGCAGATCGTCGATCGCATAGGACGAAAGGCTGAGTTCGGGGAAGACGATGAGGTCGACGGCGTTTGCAGCCGCCTTCTTCACCAGTTCGATCGCGGCATCGGCATTGGCGGCGGGTTCGCCGACCGTCGCGCGCGGCGTGGTCGCGGCGACGCGCACCATTTCATGTGTGTGGATCGAATAGAAAGGGTGCGAGCGCGGTTTGACCATGGCGTTGCCAATAAGGCGCTTTCCCCTCCAAGACCAGTGACGCGCACCCCGCCTCAGCGGCCCGGATGATATTGTCGCTCGACATGGCCGGTCAGCTCGTTTGGCCAGAAATAGACCGGCCGCAGGGCGCCGGTCGCGTAACGGGTCGCCTGATCGTTGAAGTGCTTCGACGCCGGGTCTCCGCTTTCGCCGCCCGCCGTCACCGCGACTGCGCGCACCTGGGGACCGAATTCGACGACTGCGACGAAGCTGTTGCCGCTGGTGCCGTAATAGCGCTTGGTGCCCGGATAGGCGCGCGCGCCGAAGGAGGCGAGCGAACCCCATTGCGCCGAGGCGAATGCCACCGGTGTGCTGGGCTGGGTATCGTCGAATTTCTGCACGATGGCGGCATCGTTACGCTGGAAGCGGTTGATCTCGCCCCAGGGCACTTCGGCGGAGCCGAAATCGGCCGTCAGCCGGTCGACCGCGACTTCGAGCGCCTTCAGCTTGCGCGCAGGCGCTGCGGCCTCCATCGCGCGGTAATGCGCAAGGCCGGCGGCCTCCAGCTGGAGGTCGGGAATCGTTTCCCCCCACAATGCCTCGCCCCAGAAGATGGCGAGCGACGTCGCCACCGAATCCGCGGCCCAGCGGCGATCCCAGCCTTTGAGGAGGGCGACCGCCCGTGCCAGCTTGGCCTTTTGCGCGCCGTCTGGCAGCGCCTCCCAAGCGGCGACGAGGCCGGGGATCAGCGGATCGAAGGCATTGAGATGCGGATCGAACGCGAGCGCGCGTAACCCGTCGACCGTCAGGTCGCGCGCGGGGGCGAGCAGGGCGGTTGCGTGCAGGCCGCGCGGATTTTCGCCCGCCCGGTCCATGTAGCGCGGATAGGCGCTCGCCTTCGGACTGTCGGGCCCCGCCGCCGACCATGGCCAGTCATTGGTATTCATCACCCATCCGGTGGGCGGCGCCACGGCGGCAGGCAGTTCGCCGAGCGTATGCAGCCCCTGCCAGTCGGTCGCAGGGTCGCTGCCGTCGACCGGCTTTCCGTAATCGAAGCGATCGTTGCGCTTCGGCACGAATTGCGGGTGGAGATAGGCGATCGCGCCGGTGTCGTCGGCGAACAGCGTGTTGTTCGAACTGTTCGCGCGGCGCTCGGCGACTTTCAGGAACTCGGCGAGCGTCGCTGCCTTGGTGCGCAGGAAGCTCTGTTCGAGCGCCGCCATCGGCTTGTTCATCAGCGCAAAGGCGATCCATTTGCCGCCGGTGCTGCGCGTGATCGGGCCGTGATGCGTGGCGAAGGTGGTGAAGCGGCGGGTGGCGAGCGTGCCGTTCGCCAGCCGGTAAGACAGGGTGACCGGCTTGACCCTTAGCGGGCGCAATTCACGACCGTAGCGGTAGAAGCGCTTGCCGGCCTGCTCGACAATCGTCTCGCTGAATTCGTCGACCGAATCGACGCCGCTCGACGTATGCATCCAGCCGGCATGGGCGTTGAAGCCCTGATAGATGAAGAATTGGCCCCAGGTCGCGGCGCCATAGACGTTGAGTCCCTGATCGCTCGTGACTTGCTGCTCAGACCGGAAGAAGAAGCTGGTGTGCGGGTTGATCAGCAGCAGCGCATGGCCGTCCCTGGTGCGCGACGGCGCAATGGCGATGCCGTTCGACCCTTGTGGTTCGCGATAGGCGCGCGGATCGGGCTCCGCCATCGCCAGCTGCTTGCCGCCGTAGAAGGCCGCGAGCTGGCGCAGGTTGACGCGTTCGATATCGCCGCCGATCGACCCTTCGGAAAAGGCGAGCGCCATCCACGGCTCGAAATGCCGGATGACGCGGGGGCGGACATTTGGGTGCGTGAACAGATAATAGTTCAGCCCATCGGCCCAGCTGCGCATCAACGCCTGCAGCCAGGCGGGGCTGTCGGCAAATTGCTGGCGCAGGCTGGCGTGATCGATGTAGAGCCGCTGACGCAGATCCTGCCAGAGCGCCTTTTCGCCTTCGGCTTCCGCGAGACGGCCGAGCGCGACCAGATAGTTGGTTTCGACGCGATTGAAGTCGTCTTCGGCCTGCGCATAGATCATCGCGAACACCGCGTCGGCATCGGTCTTGCCGTGGACGTGCGCGATCCCCCAGTCGTCCCGCGTGATCGTGGTGCGCTGCGCGGTTGCTGCCCAGCGCGCCCGCTCGACGGTGTCGGTCTGGGAAAGGGACGGAGCCGGCGCGGCTCCGGCAATGGCGAGCGCGGCGAGCGCGAGGCGGCGTCGCTTCATGAGCGCGGAGCCTAGCGATGCCACCCGGAGGCGGCAACTGATCAGGCGCGGCGCTCGCCGAAGCGGCGGACCAACAGCGGCATTTCGGGCAGCCGCAGATCCTCGATGAAGCCGGTAAGCTCGTCGCGTGCGGCACCGCGCAGGCGGCCGATCCCGCGGATGTACTTCAGGTCGAGCGGCGTCAGGCCGAGCAGGAACAGCTCGCGATAGGCAACGCGCTCGGAAAGCCCGCGGCCGACGCGGAAATCACATGTCGACGCCAGTCCTTCGAGCGCCTGGTCGAATCGCAGCTCGTTCTGGCTGCCGGTCGGTCGCATCCGGTTGGGCATCACCACCCAGTTGAGCGGGCGCATGCCGACCCGCGAGCGGGCTTCGCGCAGGGCATTGACCAGCGCGGCAAAGCATCCGGGCGCCTCGAGCTTTGCATAATCGGCACGAAAGCGACCGAGCAGGTCGAGATCGACGAACGAACCGTTGATCGGCGTCACCAGCGTGTCGGCGAGGGCAATCGCGCGGCGGGCAATCGGCGAGTCATGGCCGGCAACATCAAGGACGATGAAATCGCTGTCCCAGCCGATCCGTGCCAGTTCCTGGCAAAGCTGCGCGCCATTTTGATGCCGCAGCCCGCCTGCGACCGGCATCGGCAGCGCAACGCCCAGGCTGCGCGCCGTCGCCTCGCGATTGGTGAGCGAGCGCGCCAGCGTCTGCTGGCGATGGTCGAGATCGAACCCGGTGACCCGATAGCCCGCCCCGGCCAGGGCAGCGCAGGCGTGGAGCGCAAGCGTGGATTTGCCGACTCCGCCTTTTTCATTGGCGAAGACAATGATGTGTCCGGCGCTCCGGGGCCGCGACGCGACATCGCGAACGACCCGGTTCGGGTCTTCGTCATAGACGTCGTTGACGGATGATAGGGCTGACGGGCGCAGCCGTCCGATACTCAAGGCCAGTTCGGTGCCCATCGCCCATGCCCCCGTCCCGACCGGGGCCCCGCGCTCCCGAGTCGGTGAACGGAAAGCTAATCAAAAACACGCGCCACGTCGCGTCATTTCGGCCAGGAAACGATCGGTGAATCGCGCATTTTGGCCCAATCTGGGTCGCGCTACCCGGCTCCGTCGGCGTCGGACGGCACTTCGCGGACCGGCTGGGTCAGTGCCTCGGTATCGCGGCCCACGTCGGGTGCCGCGGCAGGGTGCGGCGCCGGGGTCACCGAAAAGCGCGGCGCGGGGGCGGGCTGGGTCACGCCGCCGACCGTGATGAAGGTGCCGCGCGCGGCATTGTGCGGATGCGCCGGGGCCTCGCGCATTGCCAGTACGGGCGCAAAGCAGATGTCGGTGCCTTCCATGATCGCGCACCATTCGTCGCGCGTCCTGGTCGCGAAGATCGCGGCGAGCCTGGCCTTTTGCGCCGGCCACAGCGCGCGGTCGTGCTGGCGGTCGAAATCGGGATCGTCGGCGATCCCCAGCGCTGCGCGGAGCAACGCATAGAATTGCGGCTCGATCGATCCGATAGCGACGAACTTGCCGTCGGCGCAGGCATAGCTGTCGTAGAAGGGCGCGGCGCCGTCGAGCATGTTGACGCCAGTTTCGTCGCGGTTGAGCCCGGTCTCGAGGAAATGCCAGCTCATGCCCGCGAGCAGCGCCGAGCCGTCGGTCATCGCTGCATCGACGATCTGGCCCGGCGCGCCATTCTTCACCGCCAGCAGCGCTGCGACCATGCCGAAGGCGAGCAGCATGCCGCCGCCGCCGAAATCGCCGACATAGTTGACCGGCGGCACCGGCCGATCGCCGGCGCGCCCGATCGTGTGGAGCACGCCCGACAGCGCGATGTAATTGATGTCATGGCCGGCTGCCTGCGCATAGGGCCCGGTCTGGCCCCAGCCGGTCATCCGCCCGTATACCAGCTGCGGATTGTCGGCGAGCAGCACATCGGGGCCAAGGCCCAGCCGCTCCATCACGCCCGGGCGGAATCCCTCGATCAGGCCGTCGGCGCCGCGGCAAAGGTCGCGCGCGACGGCGACGCCCTCGGGCGATTTCATGTCGATCACGACAGAACGGCGGTTGCGCGACAAGGCGTCGCGCGGATCGAGCCGTGCGCCGGGACGGTCGATCCGGATGACGTCGGCACCATGATCGCCGAGCATCATCCCGCAGAAGGGCGCCGGACCGATGCCGGCGAATTCGATGATCCTGATGCCCGATAATGCGCCTGTCATTTCTGCTCCGGCTTGGCGGGAGGCTGCGGCTCGACCGCGGGCGCGCCCTTCTTCACCGGAGGAACATAGAGGTGGCGCGGGCGCCCGTGAAGATCGTCGAGTTCATCCTGGCGAAGCTGGAAATACAGGTCGCGCCGCGCCGAGTAGAAATCCTTCAGGCCGGTACGCAGCTTGCGCAACTCGTCGTCGACATAGGCGCGGTGATCGAGCGTGCGGGCAGCCGCCGCCGGCAGACTGAATTCGATGCGGTTGAACGGCGGACCGACGGTTGTCGGCAACAGCAGCTGGTCCATCGTATAGCCGATCAGGTCGCGAAGCGTCGTCGGACCCAGGATCGGCACGAACAGGAACGGCCCTGATTTCACCCCGTAGAACGCAAAGGTATTGCCGAAGCCATTGGGGCGCCGCGGCAGCCGGAACGGTTTGCGCTTGGCGATGTCGAACAGCCCGCCGACGCCGATCGTGGTGTTGATGAGAAAGCGCGCGAATGTCTCGGCTGCCTTCCCAATCTTGTGCTGCAACACATAGTTGACGAAGACAGTTGGCTCTTTGAGATTGAACAGGAAATTGCCGAGTCCGTCGCGGACCGGCGTCGGCACGACCTTTGCGAAAGTCAGCGACACCGGCGCCACGACCGCATCATCGACTGCCTGCGCGATTTCGAACGTCTTCAGGTTGAAGCTCTCGAGCGGATCGCCGGGTGTTTTCTGGCTCGCCGAGACGGTGACTTCTTCGGGCTCGCCTTCGGTGGCCTGGGCTGGCGGCGCGGGCGGAGCCTGACCGGCGGTCTGTGCGGGGTCCGGCTGGGTCTGTGCCGGGTCTGCGGGAGATGTGCGCGCAGCCTCCTGATCGCGTTTCGCCTGTGCGAGCAGTTCGGCCGGAATCTCGAGCGTGATGCCGCCGTTGTTGATGGGTGCGCCAGCCAGCAGGATGGCGCTGGTCATCCCGGCAAGGCTCATGATAGACCTCCGTCGCGATGCGAGGAGTCGGTGACGAGTTTTGCGGCGACGCGAAGACGGATCGCGTTGATCAACACGGTACGAACGCAGACAACACTGTATTTCCCCCTTGCGGCGTCCGCGATTCCGGCCCCCCCAGACCGCGCGCACTGCCGAAAGGCCGCTCTTTGACGAGTTTATGGGGAAGATCAACGGTTCTTAAACGATTGGCACACGGTCCACCGCGAATTTGGCGCGCCCGGCAGGACTCGAACCTGCAACTCCAAGCTTAGAAGGCTCGTGCTCTATCCAGTTGAACTACGGGCGCGCGCGGCATGGCTGTTAGCCGGAATTGCGCGGTGGGGAAACGCCGTTAAAGCTGCTGGCACCGGATTGTGGGGGCTGACATGGACGTGAAATCGGTTTCGGCACGTGAACTGGGGCGCGAGCCGTTTCGGTATTTCGACTTCGTCATGGCGGCATTCGTTGCGATCATCCTGCTTTCGAACGTGATCGGCGCCGGCAAGGTCGCGCAAATCTGGTTGCCGGGGATCGGCTATTGGCCGTTTGGCGCCGGCATCCTGTTCTTCCCGATTTCCTATGTGATCGGCGACGTGCTGACCGAAGTCTATGGCTATGCCCGCGCGCGCCGGGTGATCTGGGCGGGGACGGCCGCGGTGCTGTTCATGGCCTTCATGTCGTTCGTCGTCGTCGCGCTGCCGCCGGCGCCCGACTGGAAGAACCAGGCTGCATACGAAACGATCTTCGGCCAGGTGCCGCGCATCGTGTTCGCTTCGGTCTGCGCGTTCTGGGCAGGGGAATTCGTCAATTCCTATGTGCTTGCGCGGATGAAGATCTGGACTGGCGGCAAGCAGCTGTGGACTCGCACGATCGGATCGACGGTGGCGGGGCAGGCGGTCGACAGCCTGATCTTCTATCCGCTGGCCTTCTGGGGCGCGGAAGGGTGGACCAACGCGCTGGTGATCCAGGTGCTGGTGACGCAGTGGGTGCTGAAGGTGAGCTGGGAAGTGCTGCTGACGCCCTTCACCTATCTGGTCGTGAATTTCCTCAAGCGCCGCGAAGGCGTCGACGTGTTCGACGACAAGACCGATTTCACGCCGTTTAGGGCCGATGTGTGAGCCGGCGGCTCGGCCGGCGGAAGTTTTGACCGGAGTCAAAGCGAGCATTTGTATCGTGCCGTAGGACACCCTCATCACCTGTTGAGGGAGCGATGCCATGACTGCTCATTTTCCCGCCGACCATTTTGCCGCTGCTCAGGCGACGACCGCGCGCGCGCCCGCGGCGATCGGGCATAATCGTCCGGCGCCGCATGTCTTCGATCTGCACCCGGCGCTGCATGTCGCTGTCTTCGGCGGCTTTTTCGTCTATCTGGGGATCATGTGGAGCGCGTTTGCCGATCCGGGCCTCGCCATTCCATTCGTGATCTTCGCGTTCTTCATTGCCGCCTTTTTCGTGGTGCCGGCGATGTGGGCGCGGATGGCAGGGGCAACCGGCACCCACGAAAGCTGGGCCGATTTCCTGCGCGACGGGATCGACACGGGTAGCGGCCGGTTGAGCGCCGGGTCGGCGATCGCGCAGGTGATGATCATGCCCGCGATGCTGATCCTGTGGGGACTTGCCGTCGCCATCATCCGCGCGACGCAGTGATGCGGTTCGGGCGCCTTCGTCAGGCGCCCACCGTCTCCAGCAACCCCTCGAACAGCCGCCGTCCGTCGTCGCCGCCGTGCGCGGCTTCGATCCGGCGTTCGGGGTGCGGCATCATGCCGAGCACGTTGCCACTCGCGTTCAGCACGCCCGCAATCTGCCGCGCCGAGCCGTTGACGCTTTCGGCATAACGGAAGGCGACGCGGCCTTCGCCTTCGATCCGGTCGAGCGTATCGGCATCGGCGGTGTAATTGCCGTCATGGTGGGCGACGGGCACGATGATCCGCTCGCCCGCGGCATAGCGACTGGTGAAGGTGCTCTGGGCATTGTCGACCGTTAGCGCGACGTCGCGGCACACGAAATCGAGGCCTTCGTTGCGCATCAGCGCACCGGGCAGCAGACCGATCTCGGTCAGCACCTGAAAGCCGTTGCACACACCGAGCACCGGGACGCCGGCCTCCGCCGCCGCGACGATCGCGGGAATGATCGCCGATCGCGCGGCGATCGCGCCGCAGCGGAGGTAATCGCCATAGGAAAAGCCGCCCGGCAGCGCGATCAGGGCGGTGCCGTCGGGCAGCATCGTCTCGCCGTGCCAGACCATGGCGGGCTTTGCGCCCGTCACGGCTTCGAGCGCCACCGCCATGTCGCGGTCGCAGTTAGAGCCCGGAAAGACGATGACGGCGGTGCGCATCAGCCGCGCTCCACCCGGTAATTCTCGATCACGGTATTGGCGAGCAGCTTGCGGCACATCTCGTCGATCGCGGCGTCGCTGGTATCGTCGGCGACATCGAGCTCGAACAGCTTGCCCGCGCGAACATCGTTGACGCCGCCAAAGCCCAATCCGCCCAGCGCCTTGTGGATCGCGCGCCCCTGCGGGTCGAGCACGCCGGGCTTGAGAGTCACCACGATCCGCAATTTCATGGATTACTCCTTGTTAACGCTTGCCTGCTATGCCGGGGCGGGCAGTTCGCCGCAACCTTCATCACTTGTTTACTCCTGGGGCACACACTCGACGCTGGGTATTGCCGAGGCGCAATGCCGCGTCGTCAGCAAGGGGTGAGTAACATGGCCGGGTTGGCAATGGTGATGTTCATTGCGCTGTTCGCCTTTGGCGCGGATTATTTCGGCTGGGGCGATCACGGCGGTCAGATCCAGCTCGCGCTGTTCTGCTGCTTCATCTTCGGCATCATCTGCGGGCTGAAAGTAAAGGGCTGACGCGCGCTGCGGCGGGCTATTTGCCGCGCCGCTTGCGATGGCTTTCCAGGTCGAGCACCGCATTCTCGGCACCTTCGGGCAACAGGCCGAGCCGGCGCGCGACTTCCTGATAGGCTTCGACTTCGCCGCCCAGATCGCGCCGGAAACGATCCTTGTCGAGCTTTTCGCCCGATTCCATGTCCCACAGTCGGCAGCCGTCGGGGCTGATCTCGTCGGCCAGGATGATCCGCGAATAGTCATTGTCCCAGATGCGACCGAATTCGAGCTTGAAGTCGATCAGGCGGATGCCGATCCCGGCGAACAGCCCGCACAGAAAATCATTCACCCTGATCGCCAGATCGGCGATGTCGTGCATTTCTTCCTGGCTGGCCCAGCCGAACGCGGCGATATGTTCGTCGGTGATCATCGGATCGCCGAGCGCATCGTCCTTGTAGAAATATTCGATGATCGTGCGCGGCAGCTGGGTGCCTTCCTCAATTCCCAATCGCTTCGACAGCGATCCCGCCGCGACGTTGCGCACCACGACTTCGATGGGCACGATCTCGACCTGGCGAATGAGCTGCTCGCGCATGTTGAGGCGGCGGATGAAGTGCGTTGGCACGCCAATCGTGCCGAGCAGCGTGAAGATATGTTCCGAAATCCGGTTGTTGAGCACGCCCTTGCCGCTGATCGTGCCCTTCTTCTGGGCGTTGAACGCGGTCGCGTCATCCTTGAAATACTGGATCAGCGTGCCCGGTTCGGGGCCTTCGTAGAGGATCTTGGCCTTGCCTTCATAGATTTGGCGGCGGCGAGCCATCGGCGGGGTCTTTCACAAATAACGTGCCCCGGCCGCGCGATCGACAGGCAACGCGCAGGAGCCGGGGCGGGAACGATACCTATACCGGATGCGGCCACGGCGCGCAACGCGCGAGCACGGCTTCAGGTGACCGCGCGGCGCTCTGCAAATCGCGGTTCGAGATAGACCTGCGAGGCAAGCAGATCGGCGAGGACCTCGCCCGCGCTCACAATGTCTTCGAAACCGAGATAGAGCGGCGTTAGACCCAGCCGCAAAACATCGGGCGCGCGGAAATCGCCGATCACGCCGCGTTCGATCAGCGCCTGACAAAGCGGGTAGGCATGGGCGTGGCGGAACGAGATGTGCGAGCCGCGCTTGGTCGGATCGCGAGGACTCACGCAGTCGAGCCCGAGCGCGTCGCCGATTGCAGCGAAAGTATCGAACAGCGCGGCGCTTTTGGCCGCGATGAGGTCGCGATCGGCCTCGAGCATCAGGTCGACGCCGCTTTCCAGCGCGGCCATCGCCAGCATCGGCGAGGTGCCCGCGAGCCAGCGCCTGATGCCCGGCGCGGGGGCATAGCCATCGGCAAAGTCGAAGGGTGCGGCGTGCCCCATCCAGCCCGACAGCGGATTGGCAAGCGTGCTTTGATGGCGCTCGGCGACGAACAGAAAGGCAGGCGCGCCGGGGCCACCGTTCAGATATTTATAGCCGCAGCCGACCGCGAGATCGGCGTTCGCCCCGTTCAGATCGACCCGGACCGCCCCCGCGCTGTGGCTCAAATCCCAGAGCGCAAGCGCGCCGACCTGGTGGGCGCGCGCCGTCCAGTCGCCCATGTCGAAACGCTCGGCGGTCTTGTAATGGACATGGGTGAGCATCAGCACCGCGACCGACTTGTCGAGCGCGTGGGCGATTTCGTCGCGCTCGACGACGCGCAGGGTAGCGCCGGGAATGCCCGCGATCACACCTTCGGCTATGTGCAGGTCGGTCGGGAAATTGCCCGCCTCGCTCAGGATGACGCGGCGGTCCGGACTGGCGCGCAGGGCTGCCGTCAGCAGCTTGAACAGATTGACCGACGTCGAATCGGCGACCGCGACTTCGCCGGGCGCGGCGCCCACCAGCCGGGCGATCTTGTCGCCGACGCGCAACGGAGCCTCGATCCAGCCTTCGTTCCAGCTGCGGATCAGCCGCTCGCCCCATTGGCGCGTGGCGAGATCGGCGACGGCGGTTTCGGTGGCGCGGGGCAGGGGGCCGAGTGAATTGCCGTCGAGATAGATCACGCCTTCGGGCAACGCGAAGCGATCGCGGAAGCCGCGCAACGGATCATTGGCGTCGCGCGCCCGCGCCTCGTCGAGCGTCATCATCGATCGAAGGCCGCGTCGATCAGTTTCACTGTCTGCGCCCAGGCGGCGCTTTCGGGGGCGATCAGCTCGACATGGCCGGTCCTGTCGACACGGTGCAGCGCCACCCGGTCGCCTTTCGCGCGGGCCTGCATTTCATAGCCGGTGCCGAGCCGCATCGGGATGATCCGGTCGTTCTCGCCGTTGACGAGGTCCTGCGGCACCCCGAGCGGCAGCAGGCGGGGGACCGAGGTGTCGGCGAAGACATCGGCGCGGGCGGGCGACGGAGCGCCGGTCAACCGCGCGACGACTTCGGTGCCGCAACCATTGTCGGGGCTGGCAGCGGTCGCCTCGAGATCGGGGAGACCGCCGAGGCTCACGACATGCGCGATCGGCAGCGGCTGCGCAGTGTGCAACGCGCTCCCTTTCGCCAGTCGCGCACGCCCCGCCAGCCACAGCGCGAGATGGCCGCCCGCCGAATGGCCGACCGCAACCACCTTGCCCACGTCGAGCTGATAGCGCGCGGCATGGTCGCGCAAAGCATCGGCAGCGGCGGCCGCGTCGGCGAAGGTGGCGGGATAGCCGCCCCCCGCGCGATCGACGCCGCGATAATCGATGTTCCACACCGCATAGCCACGTTTGCGCAGATCGTCGGCGATCCAATCCATCAGGCTGCGGTCGGCAATCTCGGTCTGCCAGCAGCCACCGTGGACCATCAGCACGGTCTTGTGCTTGCCGGGGGTCCTGGGCAGCCACAGATCGACCTTCTGTTGGGGGTCCGCACCATAGCTGATCGTCGCATCGGGTACGGGGCGGGGGCGGCCGGTCAGGTCGGGCCAGGTCAGCAACTTGGGATCGGCCATCGCGGTTAGCACCATCAAACAGGCAAGGAGAAAGGGGCGCATCGCGCGACCCTAGCCGCCTGAGTCCGCCACGCCAATCACCCTGCCGCAAAGCGTTTGCGCAGCCGCCGCCAGAGCCACCAGCCGGCCAGCACGAGCAGCGCCCAGGGCAGGCCGCCCGCGAGCACGATCGTGAGCAGGCTCAGCGCGGCGAGGAAGCTCTGCTGGCCGAGCGCGAGCCCGATCGCGATCGGGCTGTCGGCGTCGAATCCTGCAAAACTGTCAGTCGTGCCATAGTCGAAATGCATCGGCGTCGTGGCGAGGCTTTCCTGCTGCGCGCTCTTGTTGGCGGCATTGGCGCTCAGCGCCTGGCGGATGGCATCGGCCTGCTCCTGCAGTGTCGAGCGTTCGGGCGCCTTGGCGGGGAGTTTGGCGAGCTGAGCCTCGATCCGGTCGAGATCGGCGCGCTGGCGCGCGCTTTCCTGATCGATCGCCTTGATCGCGCCACCGGCATCGGTACCGGTGATGTCGACCGAGCCGAGCTTGCCGCCCGCCTTGACCACCGCGTCGATGCCAGCGGTGCCGAATTTGCGCGCGATGGCCGGGTCGAGCTTGAAATCGAGGCTGGCGGTGATGTCGGGCGCGCCGCGCCCGACCGCGTAATGCATGCCGGTGATCCGGCAGCGCGCGATCCCGAGCGCTTCGCACGCCTGCGCATGCGATTCCTGCGTCGTCGATATCCGCGCGGCGGGCAGGCGGAATTCATAGGCGTAGCGGAAGGCGACGCCCGGCGCGGCCGTCACCGAAATGCCGGGGCCACGGGCGCGGCTGGCGTCGGTAGTGGTGTCTTCGCCCGCAAAGGTTTCGCTCGCCGACGATTCGCGCCCGCCTTCGCTTTTGGCGCACCCCGCCAGCAACAGAGCGATCATCACCACTGCCTTGCCGCGCATTGCTCTCTCCCGTTCGCTTGAGTCGTGAACGGGACGGACAATTATCCTATCAATATACTATAGTAAAGTTTTTTGCCGTAGTTTCGCCGTAGTACGATCATTCTTTGTTCCAGTCGGCGTCCTTTGCAGGGTTGGCGGCAGGGCAGGGTCACTGCTACGGCTCGCGCGATGACCACTGAAACGATCGATCCGCCGCCCGCGCCCGACGACATTCCCGGCCAGTCCGATACGCCTTTCGATACCGCGCTGTCGGAGCGCTACCTCGTCTATGCGCTGTCGACGATCACGGCGCGCTCGCTGCCCGATGTCCGCGATGGGCTGAAGCCGGTGCACCGCCGCCTGCTGTGGGCGATGCGGCTGCTGCGCCTCGATCCCAATCAGGGCTACAAGAAATGCGCGCGCGTGGTCGGCGACGTGATCGGCAAATACCATCCGCACGGCGACCAGTCGGTCTATGACGCGATGGTGCGGCTCGCGCAGGATTTCGCGCTGCGCTACCCGCTCGTCGACGGGCAGGGCAATTTCGGCAATATCGACGGCGATAACGCCGCCGCCTATCGCTACACCGAAGCGCGGCTGACGCAGGTCGCAATCGACCTGATGGACGGCATCGACGACGACGGCGCCGATCTGAAGCCGACCTACAACGGCGAGGAGGAAGAGCCCGAGCTGTTCCCGGGGCTGTTCCCCAATCTGCTGGCGAACGGCGCGAGCGGGATCGCGGTCGGGATGGCGACCAGCATCCCGCCACACAATGCCGCCGAACTGATCGATGCAGCGGTCGCGCTGATCGACGATCCCGATGCCGATCCGCTCGCCTATGTGCAGGGCCCCGACTTCCCCACGGGTGGGCTGGTCGTCGACAGCCCCGCCGCGATTGCCGAGACCTATGCGACCGGGCGCGGCAGTTTCCGGGTGCGCGCGCGCTGGGCGATCGAGGATCAGGGGCGTGGCACCTGGCAGATCGTGGTCAGCGAAATCCCCTATGGGATCCAGAAGGGCAAGCTGATCGAGCAGGTGGCCGCGATCATCAATGATCGGAAGCTGCCGATCCTGGGCGATGTGCGCGACGAATCCGACAGCCAGATCCGGCTGATCATCGAACCGCGCAGCCGCACGGTCGATCCCGAACTGCTGATGGAAAGCCTCTACCGGCTGTGCGATCTGGAAGTTCGAGTACCGCTCAACCTCAATGTGCTCGATGCGCAACGCACGCCGCGGGTGATGAGCCTGAAAGCGGCGTTGCAGGCGTGGGTCGATCATCAGTTCATCGTGCTGCAGCGGCGCGCGCGCTATCGGCTCGGCAAGATCGCCGACCGGATCGAACTGCTCGACGGCTATATCATCGCCTTCCTAAACCTCGACCGCGTGATCGAAATCATCCGCACCGAGGACGAGCCCAAGCCGGTGATGATCGCCGAGTTCCAGCTGACCGATCGTCAGGCGGAGGCGATCCTGAACATGCGGCTGCGCCAGTTGCGGAGGCTGGAGGAAATGGAACTGCGCCGCGAGCGCGATGCGCTGGCCGAGGAAAGCGGCGGGCTGGAGGCGCTGCTGGCGTCGGACAAGCTCCAGAAGAAGCGGTTGAAGACAGATCTGGCGGTAATCGGCAAGCGCTATGGCCGCGAGACCGCGCTCGGCGCACGGCGCACGACGATCGCCGAGGCGGCGCCGGCGCGCGAGATCCCGCTGGAAGCGATGATCGAGCGCGAGCCGATCACCGTCATCCTGTCGCAGCGCGGCTGGATCCGGGCGATGAAGGGCCACATCGACCTCGCCTCGTCCGACGCGCTGAAGTTCAAGGAAGGCGACGGCCCCGCCTTTGCCTTCCACGCGCAGACCACCGACAAGCTGCTGCTGGCGGCGGAGACCGGGCGTTTCTACACGCTCGGCGCCGACAAGCTGCCGGGCGGGCGCGGCTTTGGCGAGCCGGTGCGGCTGATGATCGATCTCGACGGCGACGCCGCGATCGTCGATCTGTTCCCGGCGAACCGCAGCGCGCGGGTGCTGCTCGCGGCCAGCGACGGGCGCGGATTCATCGCTCAAGCCAGCGACCTGATCGCCGAAACGCGCAAGGGCAAGACCGTGATGACACCGCGCGCCGGTGCGCGGCTGCTGCGCGTGCGTGCGCTGGGTGTCGATGACGATTATGTCGCGGTCATCGGCGACAACCGCAAGCTGCTGGTGTTTCCACTTGCCGAGCTGCCCGAAATGGCACGCGGGCAGGGCGTGCAGCTCCAGCGGTACCGCGACGGCGGGCTGAGCGACGTGACGGGCTTCGTCTTCGCAGCGGGGCTCAGCTGGCCGATGGGCGGCGACAGCGGCCGCACGCGCACCGAGAGCGATCTGGGCCCGTGGCGCGCGGCGCGCGGTGCCGCCGGACGCCTGCCGCCCACCGGCTTTCCGCGCGACAACCGGTTTGGCGCTTAGCCGTTTCGGATCATAGGGTTACACGCGCAGGATACTTCAGGCGGCCTTAACCTATAGTCTCTAGACGGGCGCAGAATGGTGATGCGTCCGTCTCGACTTCTCGACGCCGAAACCGTGCCGGGTGGAGACCCGTGCGCGCCGACACCGCCGTATCGGTCGGCCTCGGACGCGATCAGCCTGCTGCCGATCCCGGCGGTGATCCTGCAGGTGCGTGGCGGCGGCTTTGCTGTCGAAGGCATGAACGCACCGATGGTGTCGGCCGGGCTGGGTGGGGCCGACGATGCCGCGCCGCTGATCCGCAGTCTCGGCGGGCGACTGATGGCTTTCATGCAATCCGGCGCACCATCGGAGGACTTCGCCTGGCAATGCGGCGACGCCGTCGACCGGCGTCATTTCCGGGTCCATGTGGCGCGGGCGCAGACGCGGGAAGTGGAGCGCTGCCTCGTCACCTTGATCGATCGCACCGCCGAAGTTCGCACCGAACAGAATCTGCGGCGCGAGATGCTGACCGACGCCTTGTCGGGATTGCCCAACCGCGCGGGGTTTGCCGATGAGCTGGAATCGCTGTTCGCCGAGGCGGGGCATGACCCCGAGCGCCATGCAGTCATGGTCGTCAATCTCGATCGCTTCAGCCGGGTCAACGCGTGCATGGGCTCGCTGGCGGGCGACGAGCTGCTGATCACCGTCGCACGGCGCATTCGCGGCGCGCTGCGTGGCCGTGACGTGCTCGCGCGCATCGGCGGCGATGAGTTCGGCGTGCTGCTGCAACTCGACGCCGGGCGCAGCGATGCCGATCATGTTGCCAAGCGCGTGCTCAACGCGCTCGCCAACCCGTTCCGTCTGTCGGACTTTGAAATCCGCGTTTCCTGCTCGATCGGCGTCGCCTTCGGCGGCGATCCGATCGACGATGTCGAGGACCTGATCCGCCATGCGCAGTTCGCCGCCAAGCGGGCGAAGGCGTCGGGAGAAGTTACTGCCTATCAGCCGCAGGCGTTCGACGTCGCCCGTGCCGAATTCGGCATGGAAACCGCGCTGCGCCGCGCGATCGACGGCCAGACGCTGCAGCTTGCCTATCAGCCGATCGTCGATCTGGCGACCGGCCGGATCGTCGCATTCGAAGCGCTGACTCGCTGGCGGACCGAAGACGGCGTCGACGTGGCGCCGAATGCCTTTATCCCGGTTGCCGAGGAATCGGGGCTGATCGTGCCGCTCGGCCGCTGGGCGCTCGACAAGGCGGTCAGGACGCTTGCCGGCTGGGACGCGCAGATGGGTGGCGATTGCGGCGTGCGCATGGCCGTCAATGTCTCGGCGATCCAGCTCCAGCGCGACAATATCCCGCGTATCGTCGAGCGCGCGCTGGAGGTCGGGAGCCTGCCCGGTACCCGGCTGACGCTGGAGCTGACTGAAAGCGCGCTGATCGCCGATCCCGACCGCATTGCCCAGACGATGCAGGCGCTGAAGGCGATGGGCACGACCCTGGCGATGGACGATTTCGGCACCGGTTATTCGAACCTCGCCATCCTCCAGAAGCTGCCGATCGATGTGCTGAAAATGGACCGTAGCTTCGTGACGGGGATGCTTGCCGACCGCGACAAGATCGCGATCGTGCGCGCGATCCTAAGCCTTGCCCAAGCGCTGGGCATGAAGACCACCGCCGAGGGCGTCGAGACGCATGAATTGTCGCAGACGCTGACCGCGCTCGGCTGTAGCTTTGGCCAGGGCTATTATTTCGGGCGTGCGGTCGATGCCGACGCCGCTTATCAGCTGGTTGTCGACCGCAACGCCTGATCGACGGCGGCATCGGTGATCGCCGCAACCCGATCATCATCCGGAAAATCCTCCGCGATCCATTGATCCTCGATCCGGCGGAGCGCGCGCGCGACATCCGGGCCCTTGCCGATCCCGCGCGCGACCAGCATCCCGCCCGACACCGGCAGCATCGGCGGCGTCCATGCGGCGATTGTTCGTAGCGCCGCGATCGCTTCCTCGGCGGGCAGATGCAGCGCGAGCCGGTCGGCCGCGCTGTCGTTACCCAGCCGATAGGCAAGCGCGCGCGGCGGCGCCAGCGTTGTCGCCAGCGCTGCCGCCAGCCGACGTCGCTGCAGATTGGACAGCTTCAGCCGGGCGCCGATCGCTTCGCCGATTGCGGGATCGTCGGGCAGCAGCGCGGCAAGGCGACGAATCGGATTGGGCGCCAGTCCGGCTGCCGCCTCGACCGCAGCCACCTGCGTCATCCGGTCGGCGGCAGTTATCTCAGGGAGAACGGGTGCGAAAATGCCGTGCGCGATCATCAGCGCGACGACGGCGGGGGCGTTCGCCGCGACCAGCAGCTTGAGCAGTTCGTCGGCGATGCGCTCGCGGCTGAGCGCCATCAGGTCATTGGCGCGCGCGGTGCAGGCAGCAAGGCCCTCGGCATCGGGCGCATCGCCGAACCGCGCGAGGAAGCGGAAGAAGCGCAGGATGCGCAGATGATCCTCGGCAATGCGCTGAAGCGGGGCGCCGATGAAGCGCACGCGCCCGGCGGCAAGATCGTCCAGCCCGCCGAAAAAATCGAAGACCGCGCCCGTTGCCGGGTCGGCGTAAAGCGCATTGATCGTGAAATCGCGGCGGGCCGCGTCCTCGCGCCAATCGTCGGTGAAGGCGACGGTCGCGTGGCGACCATCGGTGGCGACATCGCGCCGCAGCGTGGTGACTTCGACCGGACCATCGGGCAGCACCGCCGTGACGGTGCCGTGCGCGATCCCGGTCGGCACCGCCTTGATCTGGGCCGCGCCCAGCCGGGCGACCACGTCATCGGGCGCGAGCCGCGTGGCGATGTCGATGTCGTGGGCGTCGATCCCCAGCAGCGTGTCGCGTACGATGCCGCCGACGAAGCGCGACTCGCCCTGGTCCGCGCCCAGCGCCGCGCACAGCGCATCAAGCCCGGCGCGCTGGCGCCAAGCGGCTGGTGGCAAGGTCACGCCGCCCATGCCAGCCGCCGTGACAGGTTGACGATCATGCCCGCCGTCGCACCCCAGATGCGCCGGTCCTGCCACTGGATTTCGTAGAAGCGGCGGGTCCGGCCCTGCCACACCGCCGTGGCTTCGCGGTGGTTGGCCGGGTCGAGCACGAAATCGAGCGGCACTTCGAATACGGCGGCGACCTCGGCTTCGGCTGGCACCAGCATCAGGCCGGGCGGGACGATGCCGATCACCGGCGTCACGTCGTAACCGGTGCCGGTGCGGTAGCGATCGGCGACACCGATGACCTGAACTGCCGCCGGCGGCAGCGCGATCTCCTCCTGCGCCTCTCGAAGCGCGGCGGCGACCGCGTCCTCGTCTTCGGGGTCGATCCTCCCGCCCGGGAAGGCGACTTGGCCTGCGTGACGGCGCAGCGTTTCGGTGCGCTGGGTCAGGATCAGGCCGGGGTCGGGCCGGTCGGTGATCGCGACGAGAACCGCTGCCGCCGTCGCCGCCTCGTCGAGCGGCAGGTCGCGGCTGTCGCCCGGCAGCAGCAGCGTTTCGCCCGGCACCGCATCGAGCGCGCGCCGCAACCGCCCATCGAGCGTCACGCTTCGGGCTCGATCGCGAAAAAGGCGCCGTCGCTCCACACGCCCGCCGGGTCGGCGTCGCTGGCGAGGGCGAGCTCGGCGAGTTCGTAATAGACCGGCCGCGCGATCAGCGCCTCGAGTCCAGCCCGGACGTGGAGATAGGGGCGGGGGCCGTCCTCGCCGGTTGCAAAGCGCAGGCCATGCGCCGGCCCCGCCGTCACCAGATCGCCGGTGTTGAGCCGGAAGGCGAGCCGCATCGCGCGACCTTCGCCCTCAACCTTCATCTCGACCGCGACAAAAGGCGCGTCCTCGACGGCAATGTCGAGCTTTTCCACTGGCGTCACCAGCACATAGCTGCCGTCCGCCTCGCGCCGCAGGATGCGCGAGAACAGCCGCACCATCGCGATCCGCCCGATCGGCGATCCCTGGTGAAACCATGTCCCGTCGCGCGCGATCCGCATCTCGCTGTCGCCGCAGTGGGTGGGATTCCAGCGGTCGACCGGCGGCAGTTTGTCGGCTTCGACCAGCCGGGCGATGTCGGTGAGCGAAAGCGCGGAGAGGTCGGGCAGCGGGTCCATCGGCATCGCGCTCAGGTAGGCGCGCGGCGGCGGCGCGTAAAGCCGTCAGGCGTCGCCCAGCCCCGGGCGCGGACCGAGCATCCCCGGCGCATCGGGCACCGCACAGCCGTGCGCGAGCAGCCGGTGGCGCTCGACCGGCCCCGGCGCGCGCCACTGGCCGGTGCAATCGGCGCTGAAGCTGAAGCGCGCGTAATATTCGGGATCGCCGATCAGCATCAGCGCGCCGCCGAGATCGAGCGCATCGGCGGTCGCCTGCATTTCGGCCATCAGCGCGCGGCCATAGCCCAGCCCCTGCAGATCGGGCCGGATCGCGACCGGGCCGACCATCACCAGCGGCACCGCGCCGCCGTCGTCGCGGTGGAGCGCAATCGGCCAGCACTGGATCGTACCTGCAAGCGTGCCATCCTTGAGTGCCGCAAAGCTCAACGAGTCGATCACCGGCATCCCCGCGCGGATCAGATAGGCAGTGCGGCCGCGCCGGTCGGCGCCGAAGGCCGTGTCGAGCAGCGCGTCGATATCGGTGGCGGCAACGCCGTGCAGCGGGCGAAGGTCGATGATCGGTCTCCGGCGGTTGAATCGCATGGACGAAGCGGGGCGGCGCGCTTTAGCTTGCATGCGGGCAAACACCAATGGGGGAGATCGGCCGTGAAGCTCTATGATTCCGCTTGGGCGCCGAGCCCGCGCCGGGTGCGTATCTACCTTGCCGAAAAAGGCATCGAGGTCGAACGCGTCGCGGTCGATCTGCGATCGGGCGAGCATTTCGGCGAAGCGTATCTGGGCATCAATCCGCGCGGCACGGTGCCCGCGCTCGAACTCGATTCGGGTGAGGTGATCTGCGAATCGGCGGCGATCTGCCGCTATTTCGAAGCGCTCCAGCCCGCGCCGTCACTGTTCGGCACGACGCCGGTCGAGATCGCCCGGATCGAGAGCTGGACCCGGCGGATCGAAAGCGATGGCTATACTGCTGTCGTCTATGCCTTTCGCAACACGCGGCCCGCCATGGTCGACAAGGGCGCGGCGGGCAAATGGCCGCCGATTCCGCAGATTCCCGAACTGGCGACGCGCGGCGCGATCATGTGGGGCGCCTTTGTCGCGGCGCTCGACGCGCGGCTGGAGGCGAGCGAATGGATCGCGGGCGAAGCCTTCAGCTTTGCCGACATCACCGCGCTGGTGACGATCGACTTTGCGCAGGCGGCCAAGCTGCTGGTGCCCGAAAGCGACGTCCACCTGCGCCGCTGGTACCACGCCGTCACCGCGCGCCCCAGTGCCGCCGCCTGACACGGCTTTCGCGGCGCCGCAAAACTGCTAAGGGGCGCGGCCTCGCCTGCGGAGACATTGAGCTTGAACGATCGCCTCGAACTCGAAGTGCACGACATCGAAGTGCCGGTGCTGACCGGCATCTATTCGGAAGAGACGCACCTGCCGCAACCCTTGCGGATTTCGATCACGGTCGAGCTCGACTGCCTGCCGCATTATGCGCCCGACACGCCGCTCGGCGGCTCCAAGAATTACCTCGACCTGAAGCGCGCCGCGACCAGCGCGCTGCCGCCGGGCGTGCATTTCACGCTGATCGAGGCGGTCGCCGACCATATCGCCGAAACGCTGATCGTGCAGGACGCCCGCGTCCGCTGGGTGAAGGTGAAGATCGTCAAGCTGGCGATTTCGGAAAATGGCGAAGCGATCGGCATCACCCTGCTGCGGCACCGGCGGTAGCGGTGGCGGGAAACGTCCCTTCATCCCCAACCGTTTGCCCTGAGCTTGTCGAAGGGCTGTTCTTTCTTTCCTCACGCGCAGCAGAAGAAGGGCGGTGCTTCGACAAGCTCAGCACGAGCGGGGCAGAGGTGTGTCCCGACGCCTCAAGGTCGGTCTAGCCATGACGGCGCGTGTCATCGCGCTGGGCGCGGGCGCCACGGTGGGGGCGCTGGTGGCGGCGGTGCAGGAGGGCGCCGCCGAGGTGATCGTCGTCGAAGTCGCGCCCGAGATCGCCGCGCTCGAACGGCACCTGATCCTCGCCGCGATCGCCCCGCTCGCGATCGAGCTGGCGCCCGCGACCCGGCTGTGCGCGATCGATGTGGGGGCGGGCGCTGCGGCGGAGGATGTGGCGGCGGTGCGCGACTGGCTGGCGGGGGCGGACTGCACGACCGGGCAAGTGGTGGCGGTGACGGGGGCGTAAATACACTTCGCCTTGCATTCCACCGTTCGTCCCGAGCGCAGTCGAGGGGCGGGATCTGAGGCGAACCGCTTGGGGGCAGTCCCTCGACTTGGGCACAGCGTGCCCAAGCCTGTCCTGAGCGGCTGGCTTGCCAGCCAGCCGAAGGGCTCGGGACCAACGGGGTCGGTGGGGTAAGCGAGCAGGGGCAGGAGCGCACCCAGCCGCCGCGAGACGGAGTCCGGGCGCAGAATCAGGACACCCGCGCAGAAGCAGGGGAAATCGACCGGCGCGGCTTTGCCACGCGTTCGGGGCTCGGCGACTTGGGGCAGTTACGCTTTCAGTCTTTGAAGCGCCGAGACTGATGTTGGACCGATGAAGTGCACGCCGTCGCCGGAAAATTCTCCCGGCCTGTTGTGGCTGCTTTCGAGTTTAGCCGCCTGGGCGGTTGCCCGCTCATGCGACGCCCTACGTGCGTTTACCTTATCGGTACCAGGGTGATGCGGATCCGTCTTACCCGAACGACTTTACCGCGCCGGTCGAAGATCGCCGTTCACCCCTGGCGAGGCAGCACGGAGACCCCATCAACACCCCCGCACTGGCCATTCCGAGGGGGTGACGATGGGGAGACGCGATAACCTATTTGGTTGGTTCTGTCAAGGGCAGATTTCTGAATTAGGCAGGTCAAACGGATCACGCGAACTTCACTGCTCCGCGGTCAAAATACGTTCTCCGATCTCGGCTACCGAGGTAAACGATTCCAGCCTCAATTCCTCTTGATCTGCTTGCTGTTCCAACGCTTCGCGAGCAGTATTCAAGTTCTCGAATTGTTTCTTACTAATTTGAGGGTCGTCTGCAGAGGGCATTTGGATCAGCATTTCATGCTTTCGCTCAAATGCAGTATTTTTTTCGGAATCTCGATCCACCTTCAAATCCCAGAGACGACGTTTTATTAGATCGACCGAAGATGTTACACGACCTGCCTGCAAGGTGCCAAAATTTGCTACCAATTTTGACCCCGTAAAATCTAAGAAAACTTCGTAACTTCGACGACGTCGTGGCTTCTCGTCAATGTCCTGTTGGAAATAACGAGCCAGCCCTGCACGATTATTGATAACGTAGTCTCTAATAAGTATCGGCAATCTATCACCAACTGTCGAAGAGCTAAATTGCTCTTCAAATGACAAATCTGGATTGGTCGAACTTAGGTCGCCGGATACACTATTTGCATCGTATAACGAGGACAATGCGCCCATCCATGAAACGCCGATAGCTTGAAGCGACACGCCTTCACCTTCCCTTGGTGCGCCAATATGGACCCCGGAAATAGAAGGATGGAAATTTGAAATAGACTCGGATGGACGTTCTATAAAATAGTGCGTCAATTCGTCGAGCGCTATCCCGGCAACTTGTATTACAATATCGGCCTGCGAGCCGTAGAGGCAGTGAAGCCTACTAAGAGCGTTGGCTGGCTCGATATGGAACGCGGACGAATTGAAAACAGCTACGCCGATCACGAGCCGCTCTTCTGATCCACGGATCGGTGTCAGAAAAACCGGAACCCAATGAGCATGTACGGAGTCGATAAATGCAGGAAACTTTGCACTATCCAATTGAACGATCGTCATAGCATTACCGGGGTCCCGAGAGCTGAGCTGGCCGCCTGGGCAACCGCCTTTATCCTCCCGGCCAAAAAGCTCCGCATTGCGTGCAGGTCAAGCGACGGCAGCAGCCTATCTGCATGCGATGCGCGGAGTGCCGAATCAATGTCTAACAACTTCAGCTCTTGCTCCATGGCGGCGGCCTGCTTCGCTCGCATCGCACGACCGTCGGGAGTCAGATATTGCGTTAGCCATTCGCCGAGACGATGGCGATAGCACGCAGATGGATTGAGATCAGCCGCCGCCCACGCAGGTCCGGTGAAGGCATGCCCATGATCGATCAACCAAGCTTCAGCTCCGGAACCAAACAACAGGTTCCCTGCATGCCGGTCGACGTTTGCGATCCAAGCATCGAAGCCATACAAACGCCCCAACGGGGGCCAGGCGGTAATGGCTGCTAATAGTCGCGCCCGACCCGGTACACTGTTCAGGTATCTGAACTGTACGCTCGGTACATGAACATCCAAGCTGGCCAGAACAAGACGGCTCCCGTCTTGCGTCGCCGGGCCCTTAGATACAGGCAATCGAGATGAACCCGTTTGCGCAAGGAGTAAATCAGGTATCGGCAGCGACATCTGACGAGCAAGTACGAATGAGACAAGCTCGTTCGCCATCTCCTTAACCGAGACGTCTTTCAGAATGGCGTTGGCCGTCGATAAGTCGGCTCGAAGGACTTGGCCGCGGAATGTGTCGCTCACATTGTCTTCTTTGAAACTCACGGCTCCAGGCAGAACCGTGCCAAACTCAACTGCTGGCAATGTTGCCATAGAACCCCCCTGCAAACTTAGCAGTAAGGCTAAACGGTCAAATAGAATTGAACAAGTCCGACCGTTGCGGTGGACTGATGGAGGGCGAACAAAATCGCATGGAAGTTGGACTTACTGCGACAGTTCTCGAACAGTTCACTACCCCGCAACTCCACCCACATGTATCCCGCATTCCACCTTCGCGAACCCGCGCCATCTCCCTGCGCGCGCGTCTTCGCCCTCGGCGACGGGGCTGGTGCAGGGGGCGCAGCCGATCGAGGGGTAGCCTTGGGCTTCGAGCGGGTGGCGGGGGAGGGCGTGCGCTTCGAAGTATGCGTCGAGGTCGGCCTTGGTCCAGTCGCGCAAGGGATTGATCTTCAGGCGGCCGGCGGCGTCGGTGGTGTCGATTTCGACCAGCGGCAGCGCGGCGCGGGTGCCGGCCTGGAAGCCCTTGCGGCCTGAAATCGTCGCGTCGAAGCCGGCGAGTGCGCGGGCGAGCGGGCGGACCTTGCGCAGGTCGCAGCAGCCGTCGGGGTCGTAGGACCAGCGCTCGCCCTTCGCATCGCGCGCGACGAGATCGGCGGGGTCGGGCGTCAGGTTGCGCAGGTCGCTCAGCCCCAGCCGCTCGGCCAGCGCATCGCGGTACGCCAGCGTTTCGGGGAAATGCTTGCCGGTGTCGAGGAAGATCACCGGCACGCTCGCGTCGATGCTCGCGACCATGTGCAGCAGCACCGCGGCCTCCGCCCCGAACGACGAGACCAGCGCGATCTGCCCCGCAAGCCGCTCAAGGAGCAACGCGGCGATGGCCTCGGCAGCGGGCAGGCTAGCAAACCGCGCGTTCAGATCGGCCGCCTGCGCTGCGGTGAAGCGCGGGCCGGTGTCGATGAAATCGCGCGGGTGCGCGTCAGCCATGGCGCAGTTTCCAGACCGGCACCGCGCCATCGGCGGCGGGCTGATACACGTGCGGGAAGCGCGCGAGCGCGGCGTCGAGCGTCGCCTGGTCGATCGGCGCTTCGGGCGCGAAACTGTCGAAGCCGCAGCGGCGCATGAACGGCACCTGGTCGACCAGCACATCGCCCGCCGCGCGCAGCTCGCCGGTATAGCCCGCCTCGCGCAGCACCCGCGCCGACGAATAGCCGCGCCCGTCGCGGAAGCTCGGGAAGCTCACTTCGATCAGCGCGAGCCGGTCGAGCATCGGGATCAGCGCGCGGGCATCGTCACCCGCTTCGATGCGCACGGCGGTGGCGTTGGTCTGATCGGCGAGGAAGGCGTCGAGCGTGACGGCGGGCTCGTGATGCGCTTCGTCGTCGCGGAAGCGGAGTAACGTCTCAACCATAAATCGCTTCCTTGAAGGGTTCGAAGCCGACGCGGCGATAGGTGTCGATGAAGCGCTCGCCGTCCTCGCGGACCTGCAGGTAGAGGTCGGTCGCGCGTTCGACCGCGTCGACGATGCCGTCCTCGTCGAAGCCGGGGCCGGTGATGCGGCCAAGCGAGACGTCCTCGGCGCCCGAGCCGCCGAGCAGCAGCTGGTAGTTCTCGGTGCCTTTGCGATCGACGCCGAGGATGCCGATGTGCCCGGCGTGGTGGTGGCCGCAGGCGTTGATGCAGCCGCTGATCTTGAGCTTCAGCTCGCCGATGTCGCGCTGGCGCTGCGGGTCGGCGAAGCGCTGCGCGATCTTCTGCGCGACCGGGATCGAGCGGGCGTTGGCGAGGCTGCAGTAGTCGAGCCCGGGACAGGCGATGATATCGCTGATCAGGTCGAGATTGGCACTGGCGAGCCCGGCGGCGACGAGCGCGTCGTACACGGCGCGCAGATCGGCCTGGCGGACGTGCGGCAGCACGATGTTCTGCGCGTGGGTGACGCGGCATTCGTCGAATGAATAGCGTTCGGTCAGGTCGGCCATCACGTCCATCTGCGCCGACGATGCATCGCCGGGGATGCCGCCGACCGGCTTCAGGCTGATGTTGACGATCGCATAGCCGGGCGCCTTGTGCGGCTTGACGTTCTGGTCGAGCCACGCGGCGAAGGCGGGGTCGGCACCCGCAATCCCGTTAGTGTCGAGCAAACCACTCTTGGCCTGTTTCTCGACTTCGCTCGAAACGAACGGGGGGTTTTCTGACCCCGCCCCACAACCGTTAGTGTCGAGCGAAGTCGAGACACGGGAGTGGTCGCCCGGCGCCTGTTTCTCGCCTGCGCTCGAAACGGACGGGGAAAAGGTCTCGAACGGCGGGGGCGCAAATTGCGCGGCAATCCGTTCGAGTTCGGCCAGCGGCGGGTCGATGCCGAGCTGCTTCACATGGTCGAATTCCTCGGCGACCTGGCGGCGATATTCGTCGGCGCCGAGTTCGTGGACCAGGATCTTGATCCGCGCCTTGTAGATGTTGTCGCGGCGGCCATAGCGATTGTAGACGCGCAGGCAGGCCTCGAGATAGCTCAGCAGGTCTTCGGCGGGTACGAAATCCTTGATTTCGGGCGCGATCATCGGCGTGCGGCCCATGCCGCCGCCGACGAACACGCGCGCACCGAGCTGGCCGTCCCGCCGCACGAGCTGGATGCCGATGTCGTGGAGGCGCATCGCCGCGCGGTCTTCGTCCGAGGCGATGACGGCGATCTTGAACTTGCGCGGCAGATAGCTGAATTCGGGGTGGAAGCTTGACCATTGCCGCAGCAATTCGGCCCAGGGGCGCGGATCGGCGACTTCGTCGGCAGCGGCGCCGGCGTACTGGTCCGACGATATGTTGCGGATGCAATTGCCGCTGGTCTGGATCGCGTGCATCTCAACGCTGGCCAGATCGGCGAGAATGTCGGGTGCCTCGGACAGCTTGATCCAATTGTACTGGATGTTCTGGCGCGTCGTGAAATGGCCATAGTCGCGGTCGTATTTGCGGGCGATGTGCGCCAGCATCCGCATCTGCGCGCCCGACAATGTGCCATAGGGGATGGCGACGCGCAGCATGTACGCGTGGAGCTGAAGGTAGAGCCCGTTCATCAGCCGCAGCGGCTTGAACTGATCCTCGCTGATCGCGCCCGACAGGCGGCGGTTCACCTGATCGCGGAATTCCTCGACGCGGGCATCGACGATCGCCTGGTCGTAAGTGTCGTATTTATACATGGGTCAGCTGCCCTGCTGCACGAGAGTGAGAGTGTGGTGGCGGACGATCGTGCCGAGCTCGGCAAGGCTCTGGCCGTCGATCTTGATCTCGCGGTGCGCGGCGCGGATTTTCTTGAACGCATCGGCGACGCCCGGCGCATCATGCCCCTGAAGAGTCGGATAGCCGACCGCGACGATCACGTCCCAATCGGCGGGGTCGTCGTCGCTGCGTTCGAGCAGCGTGTAGCTGGTGAACAGTCCCTGTCGGATGCCGATCCGGTCCATCGCGAACCAGTTGCGCTCGATATAGGCGATCAGCGCGGCGCGCTTGCCGGGCGCGGCGCGCAGGTAGGTCTGGGTAACATGGCGGGTCGGCGCCTTGGCGGCAGCCGCCGCGGCCGGTGCTGCATGCGCGGCCGGGATGGCGCTTGCCATCACGAGCGCAAGCGCGAGGCGGCGGGCGATCATATCACCCATTCCCCGGCATTGGGGTCGGCTGGCTTCAACGTCAGGTCGGGGCGCACCGTGGGCCCGAGCGCGCGGACGCGGTCCTTGATGTGGGCGGGGCGGGGGCCTTCAGGCGTCGCGTCGGCGTCGATCACATAGGGGGCGTTGACGCGGCGGGCGCCTTCCTCGGCGCGGGCGATGGCTTCGCCGCGCGTATCGACGTCGGCGGCATCCTCTACGTGGCGCGACCAGCCGGTGCCGGTCCACCAGATCACATCGCCTGTTGGTAAATCATTTCCCGTCAGTATCTTCATGCCATCATCTCCGCCGTGGTGGCAAGTTGATTGAGCGCCGGCCCGCCCCGCGCGGCAACCGCGCCGACGACGATGACGGCGGGACTGACGACTGCCTCGCGCCGCACCAGCGCGCCGAGATCGGCGAGCTTGCTGCGCAGCACGCGCGCATCGGGCCGCGTCGCATTCTCGATCACCGCGACCGGAAGGTCAGGCGCCGCGCCGTCGGCGATCAGCTTGTCGGCAATCGGCTGCGATGTCGCAAGGCCCATGTAGATCACGAGCGTGCGGCCGGGGCCGGCGAGTCCGGTCCAGTCCTGCTCGGAAAGCCCCTGGCACTGGCCCGCGACGAAGGTGACGGCGCTCGACAGCTTGCGGTGCGTCAGTGGCATCAGCGCCTGCGCTGCGCCGCCGATAGCGGCCGAAATGCCGGGGATCACCTCGACCGGCACGCCCGCGGCGATGCACGCATCGGCCTCCTCGCCGCCGCGGCCGAAGATGAACGGATCGCCGCCCTTCAGCCGCACCACCCGCTTGCCGCGCTTCGCCTCAGCCACCAGCAGGTCGTTGATCGCTTCCTGCCGCATCGTGTGGCGACTGCGCGCCTTGGCGACCGACACGCGCGACGTCGACGGCGCGAGCGCCAGAATGCGCGGGTCGACCAGCCCGTCGTGAACAATGAGATCGGCGGCGAGGATCGCGTCGCGCGCCTTGACCGTCAGCAGGCCGGGATCGCCGGGGCCGGCGCCGACGAGCACGACGCGGCCGTGATTGGGGGAGATTGGACAGGTCATCGGCAGTGCACTTGGTCCTCTCCCCGTGGCGTCGCAACCGATCGATGCTTGGCGCGCACCAAGCAGAGCTATCGCCGTGCTCAGCCGTCGCGAAGGCCGATGCCGATCAGCGCGCGCGCCTGTTCGGATTCGCTCGAGACCACCGGATAGGCGCAGTAATCGGCGGCGTAATAGGCACTGGGCCGATGATTGCCCGACCAGCCAATCCCGCCGAAGGGGGCGGCGGAACTGGCGCCATTGGTCGGCTTGTTCCAGTTGACGATGCCGGCGCGGGCATTGGCCCAGAACTGGTCGTAAAGCGCCGGGTCCTGACTGACGAGCGAGGCCGACAGGCCATAGCGGGTGTTGTTCGCCTCGGCGATCGCGTCTTCGAAGCTGTTCACGCGGATCAGCTGGAGGATCGGCCCGAACAGCTCGATGTCGGGCCGGTCGTTCATCTCGGTGACGTCGATCAGCCCGGGGGTGAGGAACGGGCGGTCGGCGACCGGACGCTGCATGTGGCGGATCGGGCGGCCACCGCGCGACATCAGCGTCACGAAGCTTTCGGTCAGCAGATCGGCGGATTCGTTGTCGATCACCGGTCCCATGAACGGTTGCGGATCGGCATGCGGATCGCCGACGATCACGCGATCGAGCAGCTTGCCAAGTTCGTCGAGCAGCGGTCCCTGCAACCGCTCATCGACGATCAGCCGCCGCGCTGCCGTGCAGCGTTGCCCGGCGCTGGTGAAGGCGGATTGCACCACCAGCACCGCCGCCGAATGAAGATCGGGCGTGTCCCAGACGATGATCGGGTTGTTGCCGCCCATTTCGAGCGCGAGGATCTTTTCGGGCTTGTCGGCGAAGGCGCGGTTGAGCGCGATGCCGGTGCGCGCCGAGCCGGTGAACAGCAGCCCGTCGATATCGGGGTGCGCCGCCAGCGCCTTGCCTTCGGCGGGGCCGCCGATCAACAGCCGCAGCACGCCTTCGGGCACACCGGCTTCGTGGAAGCAATCGACGAGGAAGGCGCCGGTCGCCGGCGTCTTTTCGGAAGGCTTGAAGACGACGGCATTGCCCGCGAGCAGGGCGGGAACGATGTGCCCGTTGGGCAGATGCGCCGGGAAGTTATAGGGGCCGAGCACCGCGAGCACGCCGTGCGGCTTGTGGCGCAGCGCGAGCCGCCCCGCGAGCTGGCTGTCGAGCCGCCGCTGCGGTGTGCGTTCGGCATAGGCCGTGGCCGAAATATTGACCTTGCCGATTACCGTGTCGATTTCGGTGCGCGCTTCCCACAAAGGCTTGCCGGTTTCGCGGGCGATCAGGTCGGTGAAAGCATCGGCCTTCGCGCGCACGACATTGGCGAACCGGCGCAGCGCTTCGAGCCGGTAGGCGAGCGGTTGCGCGGCCCAGCCGGCCCAATGCGCGCGCGCCGTGGCGACTTCCTCATCGACGTCGCCGGGCATGTTGCGCCACAGCACCGCCCCGGTCGCCGGTTCAGTCGAGACGATTTCCTGGCCCGCCATTCGATCCCGTCCTCTCAATCCCGCGCTCTTGCCCCAAGATGCGGCCCTTTGCCAAGCGCTGCCGCTCAATCGGCGAGCGCGGCCCCGAAGGCGCGGATCGCCGATATCTTGGCGTCGAACGGTCCCCAATCGTCGCGCTCGGCAATCGCCGCCCAGATCGCTTCGACCTCGTCGATCAGCATCGCGCAGGGCGGCCCATGCCAAAAGGCATCGTCGCGGGCCTTGCGCGGGCGGTATCCGGCAAGCGCGGCGCGCGCTTCGTCGAACCCGGTGCCGAGCGTTTCGGGAATGTCGCCGCCGAAGCATGTGTGAAAGAACTCGGCAAGCGGCGTTGCCGTTGCACGCAGGCCGCGCTCGATCGCCTGGATGGCCGCGACATCAACGCTGCCGCCGCGTGCCACGACGCCAAGCCGCCACAGGATCGCAGCGGTGACGGCAGGCTGATAGGCATCGCCGAAGCGGTCGAGTACCTCGATGAGCGGCGCCGCATCGACGAGCAGTCGCAGCGACACTGCCAGCTGCATCACGTCCCAGTGGATCGCCTCCGGCTGGCGACCGAAGGCATAGAGGCCTTGATGGTCAAAATAGGCAGCTGTGAAGCCAGGGTCCCAGGTCGGCGCGAACCGCCACGGGCCGTAATCGAAGCTTTCTCCAGAGATGTTGATATTGTCGCTGTTGAGCACGCCGTGGACGAAGCCCGCCGCCATATATTGCGCCGCGAGCCGGGCGGTCGTGCCCACCACCAGATCGAGCAGCCGCACCGGATCGCCGCTGGTGTCGCCATAATAATGGCGCAGCGCATAGTCGGTGAGCAGCCTCAGCCGCTCGGCGTCCTGGAAATAGGCGAGCCGCTGGAACGCGCCGATCCTGATATGGCCGTGGCTCAGCCGCACCAGCACGGCCGAGCGCGTGGGCGAGGGTTCGTCGTTGCGCTCGAGCGCTTCGCCGGTCTCGATCAGCGAGAAGCTCTTCGATGTCTCGACGCCCAATGCCTCGAGCATTTCAGTGGCGAGGATTTCGCGCACGCCGCCCTTGAGCGTCAGCCGCCCGTCGCCGAAACGGCTGTAGGGAGTCTGGCCCGACCCTTTGGTGCCCAGATCGAGCAGGCGATCGCGATCATCGTAAAGCTGCGCGAACAGGAAACCGCGCCCGTCGCCGATATCGGGATTGTACACGCGGAACTGGTGCCCGTGATAACGCAGCGCGAGCGGCTGCTGGAGCGTCCCCGGCAGCGGGGCGAATCGCCCGAAATGGCCTATCCACTCGGCATCATCCAGTCCGCCCAGTCCGACCCGTTCCGCCCAGCGCTGATTGCGGAAGCGCAGCCGCGTCTCGGGGAAGTCGGCGGCGGCGACGGGGTCGAAAAAACCCTCGCCCAGCGACAGGATGGCGGTGGCGGGGCGATAGGCGGGTTGCGGGGCGATAGGCATCCGGCGATATGGGGCCGCACAACGCGGGGACGCAACCATGGCCAGCACCGAAGATCGTCGATGGGAAAGCCGATACTGGTGGTCGCGCGATGGTCTTCGGCTGCATGCGCGCGATTATGCGCCGCGCGATCCCGCCGCGGCGGCGGGGCGGCCGCCGATCCTGTGCCTGCCGGGGCTGACGCGAAACGCACGCGATTATCATGTCGTCGCCGATCGGCTGAGCGCTGCGTGGCGTGTGCTCGCGGTCGATTTTCGCGGGCGTGGCGACAGCGGCTATGCGAAAGATCCGATGAGCTATGTCCCGCTCACTTATGTGCAGGACATCGAGGCGCTGCTGACCGAGATCGGCGCCGATCGGTATGTCGCCATCGGCACGTCGCTTGGCGGGATCGTGACGATGCTGCTGGCAGGGGCCGCGCGCGAGCAGATGGCGGGCGCGGTGCTGAACGATGTCGGGCCGGACATCGACCCGGCGGGGCTGGCGCGTATCCGCGGTTATGTCGGGCGCAGCCACACTTGGCCGACCTGGATGCATGCCGCCCGCGCGGTCGCCGAGGCGAATGGCGATGCCTATCCCGATTATGCGATCGGCGACTGGCTGGCGATGGCCAAGCGGCTCTACCGCGTCAATGCGGCGGGGCGGATCGTGCTCGATTACGACATGAAGATCGCCGAGCCGTTCCGCGTGCCCGGCAACGAAGCCGGCCCCGATATGTGGCGCGCGCTCGATCAGCTTAAGGGGCGGCCGGTCGCGATCGTGCGGGGCGCGCTGTCCGACATCCTACCCGAAGCGACGGCCGCGCGGATGGCAACCGAGCTGCCCGGCGCCACGCTGACGACGGTGCCGCGTACGGGCCACGCGCCGACGCTCGCCGAACCCGAAGCGGCGGCAGCAGTCGACGCTCTTCTGTCGCGCATCGTGGAACAAGCCGGCGGCTGATCGCTTGTCCGCCCCGATGGCTAATCCCGCATATCTCGCCGACCGGCTGATCTTCACACCGCGCGACGTCGATCTCGCGCGTTCGCCGCTGGCGGGGCAGATCGATGGCGAAACCTATGTGCTGGGCGCGTTCAACCCGGGGCTGACGCGGCTGCCGAACGGCAATCTGCTGATGATGGTGCGCGTGGCGGAGGCTTTGCGGGAACCGGTTCGCGACGGGCATGTCAACGCGATCCGCTGGAACGACGGCCGCTATGCACTCGACGCGTGGCCGCTCGACCAGGTCGATCCGAGCGATCCGCGCAAGTTCATGATGCGCCAGGTCGGGTGGAAGGTGATGGCCCTGACCTCGCTGTCGTGGCTGCTCCCGGTCGAGCTCGATGCCGAGGGGCGGCGCGTCGTGACGGTGCACTATGACCGGGCCATCGCCCCGAGCGCGCCGTACCAATGCTATGGCATCGAGGATGCGCGGATCAGCCGCGTCGGTGACCGCTATCTGATGACGACCTGTACCGTCAGTCCGGAGCGGCAGGCGACCACACTTTTCTCCAGCCGCAACGCGCTCGACTGGACCTGCGAAGGCGTGGTGCTCGATCATCAGAACAAGGACATGCTGATCTTCGAAGGGCTGATCGGCGGGCTTTACTGGGCGCAGACGCGGCCGCTGGGCGACCTGTATTTCGCCTATCCGCCGGGGAGCGAGTGGCGGGCAGGGCCATCGATCAATCTCGCCTCGTCGCCCGATGCGCTGCATTGGAAGCCGTGCGACCAGCCGGCGATCCGCCCGCATGCGGCGACGCTGGCGACCGCGCGGATCGGTGGCGGTACGCCGCCGCTCCTGACCGACGCCATCGACGGTGGCGGCTGGCTGACGCTGTGGCACGGCGTCGAGCCGTCGGGTATCGTCGGCATCTATCGCACTTACTGGTCGCTGCTCGATCCCGAGCGGCCGTGGATCACGCTACGAACCGATCACGCGCCGCTGATCGAGGCCGATCCGGCGCTTACCGCGCCGCTGGCCGAGGCGATTTATGTCCATGATGTCGTCTTCTCGACCGGCATCGTCGATGCGGGCGATCATTATATCGTCGCGAGCGGCGAGGCCGACCTTGCCTGCCGGATCACGCACATCGACAAGCGCCGCTTTACCTGAGGCTCTGGGCCTGAAGGGGCTGGCAAGCGCGCGAATCCGCGCTAACGACGCGGCGATGGCGGCGATCCACATCCTGCACCTGCATTCGAGCTTCGATCTGGGCGGCAAGGAAGCGCGCGCCGTGCGGCTGATGAACGCGTTCGGCGACGCCGCGCGCCACACGATCGTATCGGGAGTGCCGGACGCGCTCGGCGCACGCGACGCCATCGCCAAGGGCATTGCCTGGGAAATCGCGCAGAATCCGCCGCCGCTCACCGGCAAGCCTTCGGTCGCGCGCTATGAGGCGATTGCCCGGTTCATGCGCCGGTTCGACCTGGTGCTGAGCTATAACTGGGGCGCGATCGACGGGGTGATGGCGCGGCGCGTGTTCGCTAGGGATGCGCCGCCGATCGTCCATCACGAAGACGGCTTCAATGCCGACGAGGCGAACGGCCTCAACCCGGTACGCAACATGTACCGTCGGATGGCGCTGGGCGCCGCACATGCGCTGGTGGTGCCGTCGCGCACGCTGGAGGCGATCGCGCTCGGTGCGTGGAAGCAGCCGCCCGCGCGTGTGCACCGGATCGTCAATGGCATCGATGTCGCGCGCTATGCTGCCGCGCCGGACCCGCGCGCGATCCCGGGCTTTCGCAAGCAGCCGGGCGAAGTCGTGATCGGTACGCTGGCGGGCCTGCGCGAGGTGAAGGACCTGCCGCTGCTGGTGCGCGCGTTCGGCGGGCTTTCGGGCAAGGCGCGGCTGGTGATCGTGGGCGAGGGGCCCGAACGCGGCGCGATCGAGGCCGCCGCTGCGGCGATGGCGGTCAGCGACCGCGTGCATCTGCCGGGCTTCCTGCCCGATCCGGCGCGCTACATCGGGCTGTTCGACATGCTCGCACTGTCGTCGCGCAGCGAGCAGTTCCCGATCGCGGTGGTCGAGGCGATGGCAGCGGGCCTGCCGGTAGTCGCGCCGCCGGTCGGTGACGTACCGACGATGGTGTCGGCGGAAAACCAGCCCTATCTCGCGCGTTCGGGGATCGAATTGTGGCTGCGCGATGCGATGCAGACGCTGGCGGCCGACGCCGGGCTGCGTGCGCGGGTGGGTGCGGCCAACCGGCTGAAGGCGCAGGCCGAATATGCGGAACTGATCATGATCGACGCCTATCGGCGGCTCTACGCCGAGGCTGCGGGCGTACCGGGGATTTTAGGTTGAGGCCGAATCTTGTCGAAATCTTGCCCAATTGCGTTATGAATGTGGCTTTGATGCTAGGGAGATCTGGGTGTTCAAGGGCTTGAAGCCGATCGTCTATGGTGGTCACGAAGTGTGGCCGCTGGTGGAAGGTGGCAAGGGTGTCGCGGCGACCAATCATGCAAGCGCGGGCGCCTGGGCCGCTGCCGGCGGGATCGGCACGGTGTCGGCGGTCAATGCCGACAGCTATGACGCGGACGGTAAGATCATCCCGCAAATCTACCGCGCGCTAACCCGGCGCGAGCGGCACGAGGAGCTCGTCAACTACGCGATCGAAGGCGCGGTGCAGCAGGTCCGCCGCGCGTTCGACATCGCCGGGGGCAAGGGCGCGATCAATATCAACGTCCTTTGGGAAATGGGCGGCGCCCAGCGCGTGCTGCACGGCGTGCTGGAACGCACGCGTGGCATGGTGGCGGGCGTCACCTGCGGCGCCGGCATGCCGTACAAACTGTCCGAGATCGCCGCTTCCTACGAGGTGAATTACCTGCCGATCATCAGCTCGGCACGCGCCTTCCGCGCGCTGTGGAAGCGCGCCTATTCGAAGGCGCAGGAATGGCTGGCGGCGGTCGTCTATGAAGACCCGTGGCTCGCCGGCGGCCATAACGGCCTGTCGAACGCGGAGAATCCGCTCGAGCCGCAGGACCCCTATCCGCGTGTGAAGGCGTTGCGCGAGACGATGCGCGAAGGCGGCATCGCCGATGACGTGCCGATCGTGATGGCCGGCGGCGTCTGGTACCTGCGCGACTGGAACGACTGGATCGACAACCCCGAACTCGGCCAGATCGCGTTCCAGTTCGGCACGCGGCCGCTGCTGACGCAGGAAAGCCCGATCCCGCAGGGCTGGAAGGACAAGCTGACCCAGATCGAGCCGGGCGAAGTGCTGCTCCACCGTTTCTCGCCGACCGGCTTCTATTCGAGCGCGGTGCGCAATCCGTTCCTACGCATGCTCGAAGCACGATCGGAGCGGCAGATCCCCTATTCGACCGAAGCGGCGGGCGACCACCAATACCAGCTCGACGTCGGCGTGAAGGGCAAGAATTTCTGGGTGACGAAGGGCGATCTGATGCGCGCGCGCAGCTGGTACGGCGCGGGCTTCACCGATGCGCTGAAGACCCCCGACAATACGCTGGTGTTCGTGACGGCCGAGGAAAAGACGACGATCCGCAAGGATCAGAGCGACTGCATGGGCTGCCTGTCGCAATGCGCGTTTTCGTCATGGATGGACAGCGAGACCAATTCGACCGGTCGCCTGGCCGATCCGCGCAGCTTCTGCATCCAGAAGACGCTGCAGGATATCGCGCACGGCGGCGACACCGAACAGAACCTGATGTTCGCCGGTCACGGCGCGTACAAGTTCAAGCAGGATCCGTTCTACTCGAACGGCTTCGTGCCGACCGTCAAGCAGCTGGTGGATCGGATCCTGACGGGGGATTGAAGTTTGGGGGGCGGGAGCGACAACAGCTTTCGCCCCAGAATCGGACATCCGGCGAGTCCGCCCTCCCTCTAGAAAGCGGACATTGCCGAGCAAGGCAGCCGGTGGCAGCATGTTGGCATGGACGAGCTGCAAGCCGAAGCCGAGCGGATCAGGAGCGTCATAGGCCGTCGCCCCACACCAGAGAGACGGGCGATCCTGAAGCAGGCCCTTTCGAGCAAGTGGGAGGGAACGCAAGCACATGCGATCAAGGCTCTTGCCGCATGGGGAGATCGCGAGAGTGTCGACGCTATCCGCGACTTCCTGATTTCTGCGTTCGATCGAAAGTTAGGTTGGGCCGTGAGGGGGGTAGCTATTCGCGCTCTAGCTCCGATTGTCGGGCCGGAGGACGCGAGATGGATCGGAGACCTTTGCCGATCCCGATCAAGCGGCTTGGAGCGTCACGAACTACGCCACTTGATTGAGCGAGTGAAACCTATTGAAGGTCAGTGAACCTCGCACGGTCGAAACGCCTTTCGCTTCCTCGCACCTAGAAGCTGCCGTTCCGCAAACCACCCCAACGCCGCCGTGCCTGGCGGCACTGGTGCCGTGACCTGGGGCCAGTCGCTACCCCGCGCCCTCTTTCCGCGACCGCAGGATGATCAGGATCGCCACCGACAGCAGCAGGATGGCGCTCGCTTCGAACACGATGTTTTCGGGCTTCATTTCCTTTCCCTGCAGCACGATGAGGCGCGAGAGCGCGGTGATCGCGATGAAGATCGGGTAGACGAAGGGCGATGCCGATCCGCGGCCGGTGTAGAACACGCCGATCATGCTGATGACTTCGGTGTAGAGGAACATCTGGAGGATATCGGCGAGCGTCACCGTCATCGTCGCCGTCACCGAGGCGATTTCGCGCGCGACCGCGCCGATCGTCAGCAACGCGATGATGATCAGCAGACCATGTTCGAGCAGATGGAAGCTGGTGACGGCGAAGCTGCTGATTGCCTTGTTGGTGCTGGTCTGCTCGTCCGGCTGCATCGCATGCGCTCCCCGTCGTCGCACGCAGCTTACGCCAAAACGCCCGGCACGCCTACCGCCACTGGCTCTAGCACCCGCTCACTCGTGATTAACTGTTATCTTATAGATGGTTGATCGGCCAGAATTAGCGCGGGACACGACATGTTCTATTCGATTACCCATCTGATCGGCCTGATCGTCGGCCTGGTCGTGGCCTTCATCGTCGTCGGCATCCCGACCGGCATCGTCCTCAAGCGGTTGGGCTATTCGGAGTGGTGGGCGCTCGTGCTGTTCATTCCGGGCGGTGCCTTGATCGGACTGTGGGTGCTGGCTTTCGCCAACTGGCCGGGGCCGAGCACGGGTTCGCGGCGGTAATTCCCAGTCTCAAAGTCGATGACGTCGAAGCCGATCCGGTCGGGCTGACGTCAGCACGTAAAGTTGCCGGCCGGATCGATCGCGCGGTTTCAATTCATGGCACTGCACGCCGCGCTACGCGAATATGAAGTCGAACGCCTGCAATGCCGACGTTGGCTCGCTGCCGAGTGGGACGACGCCTGCTGCATAGCCCGACGATCGATCACCGCTGAGATCAAGTGCGAGGCCGACTGCCGGGCCAGCTTCGTCTGGCGCGTCGAACAATTCGGCCAACGTGTCGAACTTGTCGCCGTCATCGCCCAGGAGGAAGCGATCGGGCGTCGGCACCAGCGGATCGGCCTCTATGGCGCCGGTGGGGATGCCACCTGCAAAGCCTGCACCCCGGCCTTCGGCAAAGCCATATTGGATAAAGTGGCGGGTCGCCGCAGTGGTATCGGTGCCGAACGCCGCGCGCAGATCGCTATAGGCGTTGAGGTAGCGGACGGGATCGAACGCGGTGGTGCTGCGTCCGGCCGCAAAACCGCTTTCGACATAATTCTGCGCGGCGAGATCACCATTGAGGCCGAGCGTGCCGATCAGGCTGGGGTTGGATGCGGTGTAGCGCAGTGCATCGAACTGGGTCGGGGTGCGGCCTTCGGCACGGCCATATTGGATGAAATGTTCGGTTGCTTGCAGCGTGTCGCTGCCGAACACCCCGAGCAGATCGGTATAGCCCGCCAGATAGCGAAAGGCATTGAACCCGGTTGTCGTGCGGCCTTCGCTGGCCCCGAATTGAATGTAATGTTGCGAGCCCGCGGTCGCGTTCGCGCCGAACGCAGCGATCAGGTCGCTGTTGCTGGCGATGTAGCGCAGGGGATCGAAGGTGTTGGTCACGCGTCCTTCGGCGGCACCGAACTGGATATAGTGGCGCGTGCCGGCCGCAGCGTCGATGCCAAAGGCGGCGCGCAGATCGCTGCTCGACGCGATATAGCGCAGCGGATCGAAGGCGAGGGGGTCGCGACCCTCGGCAAAACCGTCGGACAGGAAATGCGCGCTCCCCGCATCGGCATTTAGGCCGAACACGGCGCGCAGATCGCTGTTGCCGGCGATATAGCGCAGGCCGTCGAACGCCTGCGGGGTCGCGGCGAAGCTGGCGAAACTGACCGCGCCGTTATTGAACTGCAAAGTCTCGATATTGGCCACTCGGTTCACTTCGCCATTCCCGGCGATGTATGTCGCGCCGCCGAGCGTGAAGGCGCGGTAATCGGCGCGCGTGCCGGTGAACACCAACGTATCGGTACCGGCGCCGCCATCGACGATGTTGTTGCCGCCGCCGCCAATGATGGTGTCATTGCCGTCGAGCCCCGACAGGACATTGAAGCCGCGATTGCCGACGAGCACATTGTCGAGCGCGTTGCCGGTCGCATTGATCGCCGCCGTGCCGGTGAGCGTCAGCCGCTCGACCTCGGCGCCGAGCGTGAAGCTCACGCTTGCAAACACCGTATCGATGCCACCCCCGGCGCTCTCGGTAAGAGTGTCGCCAACATTATCGACGAAATACCGGTCGTTCCCCGTACCCCCCGTCATCGCATCGGCGCCCGTCCCGCCATCAAGCGTGTCGTTGCCGGCGCCGCCGTTCAGCGTATCACTGCCGGCCATGCCGTTGAGCGTATCGTCACCGTCTTCGCCGTTGAAGGTGTCGTTGCCGCTGCCGCCGGTGATGGTGTCGTTACCGCTGCCGAGATCGACGCCGATGCCCGCCGTGCCGCCGATCGTGAAGTTGTCGGCAAAGGCCGTTCCGGCCAGAAACAGTCGCTCGACATTGGTGATGGTGCCGCTGCCGCCGGTTGCGGACAGGGTCCCGACGCCGCCGGTCCACAAATTGGTCAGATTGAGCGTGATCCCCGACGTGAAGGCATTGAAGGTGAAGTTGATCGTGTCCGTGCCGGTGCCGCCGTCGATCGTGTCGAACGGGTCGCTCGCCTGGATGCTGTCATCGCCGGCCCCCCCGTCGATGATGTCGGCGCCTGCGTCACCATTGATCGTGTCGTTGTCGTTGCCGCCAAAGATGCGGTCATTGCCCGAGCCGCCATTGATGCGATCGTTGCCGTCCTCGCCATAAAGGGTGTCGTTCCCCGGACTGGCGACTTCGATCCCGGTGCCGGGCCTTGGCCCGTCGCCTTCAATCTCATCGTCGCCGATGCCGCCAAAGATCGTATCGGCCCCAGACCCGCCGACCAGGCGGTCATTGCCGCCCAGGCCGTTGAGCGTATCGTCGCCGTCTTCGCCCGAGAACACATCATTGCCGCTGCCGCCGGTGATGGTGTCGTTACCGCTGCCGAGATCGACGCCGATGCCCGCCGTGCCGCCGATCGTGAAGTTGTCGGCAAAGGCCGTCCCGGCCAGAAACAGTCGCTCGACATTGGTGATGGTGCCGCTGCCGCCGGTTGCGGACAGGGTCCCGACGCCGCCGGTCCACAAATTGGTCAGATTGAGCGTGATCCCCGACGTGAAGGCATTGAAGG
>Ga0310345_10000414_pt1 | contig 66815 bp, 77 predicted proteins | sample HC15DNA20500_MG_FD_204667 | JGI IMG/M metagenome (GOLD analysis project Ga0310345, IMG submission 204667) | Marine microbial communities from station ALOHA, North Pacific Subtropical Gyre - HC15-DNA-20-500_MG | ecosystem: Environmental > Aquatic > Marine > Oceanic | place: Pacific Ocean: North...
TCGCTTCGCTGCGGGAACGCTTGACTCGGACGTCTGTGTGCCTCCTTCGAAACGCCCCGCTAAGGTCATCGATTCCCATGACGGACCGAAGACTCTAAGAGGACAGTTGCAACACAGAACCTAACAGACCGACCCGCTCATCGTTCTCAGCCAGGGAGTCGTCCTCGGCGAGACCGTCGTCACGGATCACGCAAGGCACAAGCTGCGTCTTCGTCATGCGCTTCTGCTTCACCAGCAGCTCAAGAGCGCGATAGCGCCGGCCGCCGGCCGGTACCTCGAACATGCCGGTCTCCTTGCCGTCTTCGTCGAGGACCGCCCGGACGCTCAGGCTTTGCAACAACGTGCGAAGTGCGATGCTCTCCGCCAATTGCTCGATCGAGACGCCGGCTTTCACGCGCCGGACGTTGGACTGGCTCAAGACCAGCTTGTTGAAGGGGATGTCGCGCGAGGGACTGAGTTTGATCTTCTGAACGGCTGTGGCCATGTCGATCACTCCACGACGGGCGGCCGAAAGACTCTCTCTCGACCTCCAACCCGTCGCGGACACCCCGGCCCTCCTCTCACTCTCAAGCGCGCCGCAACGACGAACGGCTGAGGTAGAAGGCGAACGCATCACGCGGCTTCCTCGTTGCCCTCGGTGCCGACGTCGATGGCGTGCGGCTGGAACGCGAGCAGGAAATCGGACGCCTTCGATGCGGCGCTTGCCGCGCGGACCACGGCGCGGTCGTCCTCGCGCAGCACCTCCAGCCAGGAGCCGATGTAATCGGCGTGGCGCACGGTCGGCACGATGCCGAGCGAGGCGCAGACGAACGCGCCGGCCATTTCCGCGACCAGCTCTTCGCGCGCGTAGGATTTCGAGCCGAACGATCCGGATTGATCGCGCTTGAGCCGACCGGCCGCGCCGGTCCAATGGCCGAGTTCATGGAAGGCGGTGCGGTGCCAATTGATCGGCTCGAAATACGCGCCCGGCGGCGGCACCTGCACGAAGTCACCCGTGACATGATAATAAGCGCGCGCACCGCCGACGCGGAAATCCGCCCCGGTCGTGGCGATCAGGGTCTCGGCCTGCGGCTCGATCTCGTCCGGCGGTGGCGGGACAGCCGACGCGGCGATCTCCTCGGGCAAGCCGTCGCATTGATCGGTGTTAAAGACAGTGAAGCGTTTGAGGAAAGGAATCGCGCCCGGCTCCTCCCCGGTCTCCGCTGCGCGCCGGCGTTCGTCCTCCGGCGTGAAACGATCAGCATAGACCACAGTGGTGCCGCGCTCGCCCTTTCTGACATGGCCGCCGAGGCCGAGCGCCTGGCGGAAGGTCAACCAGCTTTGGCCGGCAAAGCCCCGTTCGATAACGGCGCCCCACAGGATCAGCACGTTGATGCCGGAGTACCGGCGCTGCGTCGTGGCGTTACGCGGCATCGCCAGCGCCGCCTTCGCAGCCGCGGTGCCCCATGGCTGCACCCATGGCACACGCCCGGCTTCAAGCTCGGCGATGATCTTGTCGGTGATGTCGGTGTAAAGGCTCGCCCGGTCCTGGCCGGCGCGCGCCTGCGAGATCTGTCTGGACATCGCGATTCTCCGCGACGGGCGCCGGAAGCCTCTCTCCCGACTCTCAACCCGTCGCGGCGAATCTGGTCCGCACTCTCGCTCTCCATCGCGCCGGATTCACACGTGACGCAGGAGATCGCGGCCGCGTTTGCGGCAACGATCGTCACCCGAATGGGCGGAGACGCCGTGGCGGGCGGCTCCGGTCGCCGAGCCACGCTCGGCGACTAGAGCGTGGCCTCCCAAAGGGAGGAGCCGCTATGACACGAACGTCCGATTCTCGTCGGTGACCGGACATGCCGAAAATAGGAGCCGCGTCCTGCCACGGTCCAGTTGCGGACATTGGCCGCCGCGAGGATAGCGGACGTTACTAACCGCACTGACGTGCTCCCCTTAAATAAGCAAAGCCGAGCCTAATTTGTGACCCGCTGAAATCGGGGAAGCACGTCAACTACACGGAATTCAGATCCGCAGGATCGATCTAAATTTGTGGTATACTCTCGCGACCGCGGCCCGGACTCGGCTGCCCCAAGACTGCGCCTTCGCATCACGAACGGCATGCCGGGCGATTTGGCCGCGCATAACCGACACTGCCATAGCGTCCGAGAAAGCCGGTAGCCACTCGACCCGGCCGGAGCTGATGTAATAGTGCGACTTGCAGGGCGCGTCGCACACAGCGATGGACGGGCGAACCGTGGCCATGCCGCCTTCCGACGTAATCTGATGACTGTCCGGCACCAAGAGGCTGACGCGATGACCGCAGCCGCAGGCGCAGAGCAGCGCGCCGACCTCAAATTCTTCGCTGTGATAGACGACGCCGTTGCTGAGCGGCTTGGGTATGCGCTCGACAGCCTGATAGATGTATCTCACCCTGCCCGCCTTTCTCAATCGATCTCGAACGTCGCCGAGTCAAAAATATACGATGTCGCGGCGTCTTCCCGGTCGAACAAGCCGAAATGCTGTTTGAACCGGATCACGGCCATCGTCGCGTTCAGCGCGTTCAATTCAGTGATCTGGGCATGTTTGCGGTATTCGTCGTCTTTGGCGTTTTCGACCGGCAGACGCACCGTGCTGACATTTTCGTCAAACGCCTTGCGATCGACGCCGGTGATACGCACAAATCCGCTGAGGCCGACCGTTGAGCGATTGAGGCCCATGCCGCAATCGACGAACGGAAGGCCGTTGGCGCTCAGCCAATCCACGAGCAGAAGACGCGCAGGGCCGTCATCGACGGAAACGAAGACGAAATCGAACTCCTTCAGGCGCGCGACGTTCTCTGACGTGACGCGCTCCGCGACCGGCTCGATCCCTGCGTGCCATTGGTCGTAATGCCGCGCCAGCACCTCGACCTTGAGCTTGCCGATGGCCTGCGCAATGAAGCCCGGCAGCCTGAAGATCGTGTGCACATGCACCTTGTCGTCGTCGAACAGCGCGATCTTCTCCAGATGCGTTCGTGCGAGGAAATCGAGAATATAGGAGCCCGTCCCACCAAGGCCGATGATCGCGACTTTCTTGCCGCGCAGGAGGGCTGAGAGATCATTGATGTGATAGCGCGACGACATCGTATCCGGAAACCGGAGCGGAGAGTTCTGGGCGGCTGCCTTGACCGCAATGCCGCGCAAGGGCGTCGCCTGTGGGTAGGCGGTCATCGCCGGCGCCGTGATTGTATCAAGATAGGTCTGCACTTTTTCTTCAAACGACCGGTACGCCCGCATCGCGCCGTTTTCGTCGTGCAGTTTGTAGGAGAACGAGAAGTCGGTGACGAGGTCAGGTGTGACCGTGACGTTATGCGCTCCGCCGCCTAACCTAAGCTCGCGCCCCTGCTGATCACAGGGCCTGCTGCCGCGCCACCACGCCTGATGGTTTGGGGGCGGATCGATGACGGCCCCGTTCAGATCAACCGGGCTTGCCCAGTCTCCGTGCTGGAGCTGGCCGTCTTTATCGAGATACGGCAGACCGTAGAAGACGAGGTACCCGCCGACAAAGTCGATCAGGTACCCCGTTTCCTCGAAGTCCTTGAGGAAGGCGTTATGACTCACCAGTTCCGGCAACCCGAAAGCGCATGCCATCTTTCACCTTTACTTTCTGACCGGGCGCCAAGGTTCCGCTCGGATTTTCGACAGGGCCAAGTGAGTATTTGACGAGATATTCGTTCGACGGCTTGCCACCGCTGCCGAGATAGAGGTCCACGACCCGGGCGTAAGTGATCTCTTTCGTATCGATCTCGTGGTCATCGCCATTGACGAGGATGTCGAACACCTTCTGGCTATAGAAGTGCTCATCCTGCGTCAGATGGATCGGGGTCTCATCGCGCGGGATCTGCTCGTCTTCCTCGTCGCCCTCAACCTCGCGGTAGAGCTTCTCATGCTTGGCGATGTCGGCAACGGCGTAGAGCGCCTCTCCCGTCGTCGGGTTGGGCGACTGGCACGCCACCCGGTTGATGTGGATGCGCACCAAGTGCGCTTCGACAATGACAGACATTTCAGTTTTCCTTCTCCGCGTCTCGCGGCGCTTGCGTTTGACCCTGGCCGGTGGCATCTTGGTGTCCAGCCAGACAACAGAAAGGGCCTGAAAAAGCCCCGCACTGGTAACGCCAGATTGGGGCCTGTTGTCTGTCCAGACAACAATGGGGCATTACATAAACTTTGTCAAGGATGGCGGATGCCGGAATCAGCGATGGGTGTTTGGTTGAGGGGCCTAAGGGAGGGCAGCAAGCTGACCTTGAGAGATCTGGCGCAGCGCAGCGAAGTCGATCACGCGTACATTCACCGGCTTGAGACGGGTGCGAAGGAGTCGCCATCGGACGAGGTGGTGAACAAGCTGAGCGTTGCCCTGTCGCCAACAGAGCGCGATGCCGAAATATTCCGGTTTCTCGCTAACCATCCTAATGTCGACGTCGATATGCTGAATTTCGTCCGCGAGAACGCAGATGTCACGTTCGCGGAATTTCACATGCTCACCACGGTGGTGAACCGGGGCACCCGACCTGACTACGCGACGTCCCTTGCCCGCATCCGTCGGATTCTGCAGGAGGATGACGATGGATGATCTGTCCGTAGCCATGAAGGCTCGGGAGTTTATCACAAGCTGCGGGCCTTCGGCACTTCCGGTGCTGGTCGAGAGGTATGCGGCCGAGATTGGCGGGTCGATCAAGCAAGAGACCCTTGGCGAAAATGAAGACGCCTGGTCCGTCAGGCTGCCATCGGGCAAATACAGAATCTGTGTGAACTGCGCTCACAACAGCAGGCGGCAGCGATTCAGCATCTGCCACGAGGTGGCTCATGCGGTTTTGGGAATCCCGGCAGATCATGCCCAACCGAGCTGGCGTTACACGCAACGACCGCAAGGCGAAATCTTTTGCGATACCTTCGCAGCCGAACTTCTGCTGCCGTACAAGCTCTTCAAACCGCGCGTGGATATGGCGGATATGGGTCTCGCGGCCGTCAACGCGCTGGCAGACGAGTTTGATGCCTCATTGATCTCGACAGGATCCCGCTTCGCCACCTTCTCCCGCGTACCTTGCGCCTTTGTGCTCGCTGAAGGCGGCAAAGTCCGCTACAGCGCCCGATCTGCCGCCCTTCGCGACGCGCGAGCCTGGATTAAATCAGGCTCGGCAATACCAACGAGCTCCTACAGCGCCCGCGCGCGCGCAGGTGAAAACCCGACGGGACCTGAAGAAGCAGCTCCGGAGGAGTGGTTTGAGGATTGGGAGCGTGAGGGCGCGCTCTACGAAGACGTGCTCCATCTTGATCGATGGGATCAGACGCTGACATTGCTGTGGTTTGAGGATGACGAAGTTCCCCCGCCACGTCCGGAGCGAAAGCAGTGGGAAGAGCGGTCCTACGGTCTGCGCGAACTCGACGGTACCCTGCCTTGGCCGAGCGGCAAGAAGCGTCGATAGAGCCAGAGAAGGCAGCAACGACAATCTGGCACACCCGTGCGCCCGCGGGGTCAGCGGCTGGCTGTCCTCAAAGCAAACGTCGCATAGGTCCGAGAAGGGTCAAACTGTGAATTCGCTGTGTCGGCCAGACACCCGCTTTGCGCGCTTGACGGTTTCTTTGGCTGAGATCGATTGCCATGGTCGCGCTCATCAAAGGCACGGCCTCAGAACCACAAGAAACGACGTGCTATGGTTGTCAATCGTCTGGAGTCGGAGAGAGCGCGGTGAGTGAACCGGCGCAAGAACACTGTCGTGTCCTGAGCCTCGATGGTGGGGGCGCAAAGGGATTTTACACGCTCGGCGCCCTCAAAGAGATCGAGGCCCTTGTCGGCTGCCCGCTCTTCGAGAAGTTCGACCTGATCTATGGCACGAGTACCGGCGCCATTATCGCTGCGCTGCTCGGTCTCGGGAAATCCGTCGAGGAGATTCGGACGCTGTATCGCGACCACGTCGTGAAGGTTATGGCCGCCTGGCTCCCTAGTTCGAAGACGGCAGCGCTCGAGGAACTTGCGGCCGATGTCTTCGGCGAACTGAAGTTCGATGCGTTCAAGACAGACATCGGCATCGTCGGTACGCGCTGGCTGGAAGAACGACCGATAATCTTCAAGACGAATCGTCGGCAAGCGTTCTCGGGCAAGGCGAGCTTTGAAGCCGGCTTCGGCTGCACGATCGCTGACGCGGTCATCGGCTCGTGTTCAGCCTATCCATTCTTCGAGAAGAAGTTTGTCCTCACCGGTCACGGCGAGCGCATTGAAGTGCGAGACGGCGGTTTCGTGGCGAATAATCCGGCACTCTTTGCGATAGTCGATGCGACCGAGTCGCTTGGCTTCCCCCGTACCGACGTCCGCGTCGTTAGCATTGGGGTCGGAGAATATCCGCCCCCGAAGTTGCCGACGTGGAGCGTGCGGAAGTGGGCAAGCAAGTTGCCGACGATGGTCTTTCTCCAGAAGACGATGGAGATAAGCACGCAGTCGATGGATCAATTGCGGAAAGTGCTTTTCCGAGAGGTCCAGACCGTCCGCATTCACAACAAGTATACGCAGCCCGAGCTCGCAACCGATATGCTCGAAGTGGATCTCGATAAGCTCAATACATTGTGGCTCCGCGGCCGGGATTCCGCGCGCGATGCCGAATCCGATTTGAAGAAATTCTTGCTCTAGGGAGGACGTGGTGGCGATTGCAGAAAGTCAGTTGGATACGTGGTCGCAGCAAGGCAAGACGGCCCAGTTTACCACCACATACAATTCCATTCGGGAGAAGCTACTGGACGGACACGCGCCGTATCCAGTGAAGAATGTCGAAATCCGCCTGCAGGGGTCCTACGGGAACGACACGAACGTGTGGGCCGATAGCGATGTCGATATTGTGCTGAAGCACACCGGCGCGTTCTACCACGACCTTTCGGAGATGCCCGCAGAGAAGCAGCAGGCCTTCACGAAGGCGTACGGTGCCGACGCCGCGTACGGCTATCACCACTTCAAGACGGACGCACTCAAATGGATCAACGGCCTTTATAAAGACGACGTCGACAGTTACGGCAAGAAGGCGGTCAAAGTCCGCGGCAACGGCAATCGGCGCAACGCGGACATCATCATCTGCCAAGAGTTTCGCCGCTACCGGGATTTCAATGGAATCGGGCACGAGGAATTCGCAGAAGGCATAGCGTTCTACATCGGAAATCAGCGCATCGAGAACTTTCCGAAGCAGCATTCGGACAACTGTACGGCCAAGCACCAGGAGACCGGTAATTTCAAGCACATGGTCCGCATCTTCAAGAACATGCGGAACCGCATGATCGAGAACGGGTTTCTCGCCGAAGGAATCGCGCCGTCCTACTTCATAGAAGGCATGCTTTGGAACGTGCCGAAGGACAAGTTCGCGGGGACCTACGCCGAAGCCTGGGTGGCATGCTTCAACTGGATCGTGACGACGGATAAGACGAAGCTGACGACGGCGAGCGGCCTGCACTGGCTCGTTCGGGACAATTCTCCGGTTTGCTGGCCGACGGCCAACTTCAACACTTTCACAGCCGCGCTGAAAAAGTACTGGGAGAGTTGACCGGCTGCCCGGCTCGCCCCTCAGTGTACCATGCTGCTTTCCAGTGAGGTCCGATGGCGTTACCTGATTCAACCGAAACACCGCGCACGCTGGCTCTCCGCAAGATCGTCGAGGAGACCGGCCCCGAGCAAATGCTGGGCTGGGCCAAACCGACGGATGAAGACTATGCGTTATTCGGAAAGATCACCCATATCTACAGCGCCTGCGATTTCATCCTGCGCTACATGGCGGAGACGATGGATAAGCAAGGCATGTTCAAGGAGCCCTGGGCCGGAAAGACGCAGAAGCTCACGATGGCTCAGGTCGCCGAAGCGATACAGTCATCCCCCATCTGGACCGGCCCGAATAAGTTCGCTCTGGAGGAGATAGAGAAATACCGGCGCATGCGAAACCTCGTTGCTCACTTCATCGTCCGACGCTTCCCTGAAGACGATGCTTATGTCTTCATGACGAAGAGCGCGATTGATTACCGCAGGGTCTACGGTGAGCTGCCCGACGGCATCGATGCTATGCTCTACGGCGTCCTTGATGCGGAGCAATTGCGCGGGTTGGTGCCGGTGCTGGAGGGTCTGCTGAAGTGGGCGGCGCAGGTGCTCCGCGACTTGAGCCGGCCTATTTCGCCCACTGCGGGCTAAGCCTCGTTTGCATCGGTATAGTTGGGCAGTAGGGGCTTAATCTTCTTGCGGTTCCAGAACGGATCTATAAACGGGCAATCGTAGCAGGGGCCGAGGTTCTCGACCTTCGCATTGTCGAAGAATCCGCGTGTAGCCTCGTGCCGTTTCTCGGGGATGATGAGGAACGCAACGTCGTCTTCGGAGAACTTGAAGTGGCCGGCCTTACGCCATTCCCGTTCCCACTCGAAGAAATAGGTGCTGTTGCCGTACTTCCCCGGGGCGTCGACGAAGGGGGTAATTCTCCAAATCGGATGATCCGGGTCCTTTTTTGCGCTCTTCACTATTTGCTTCAGCGCGGCCGTCATGTCGTGGTCCTTGTACGCGTACATGATCGGATTGGCGCCTCTGTGAACGACGAAATCCTTCCTGAATACGATGCCATATTCGGACCGGGCTTCGGCCAAACGTCTTAGGCGGTGCAGTGGAATCTCGCTGAAGCAGGCGGCACGCTGCGATGCCGGGTCCGGCGCCTTTTCCCGCACCAAACCGAACGGATTTCTGGCCTTGATGACGCGGCTGCCCAAAATGCTTAGCATGTTTTCGTAGGCACTCTTTTGCTCGTAGTCCTTCGCGAAGTGGACGACGTAGTCGGACATATCCGTCCAGTTTGATTTGTTCTCTCCGAAGAACGGGGACGCCATGCGCTGCTCCAATTATTCTTATGCGCGTGTGGTAGGGAGTCAGTAGTAGCTGCCGCCGACGCCGGCAGACATCAATGAGCCGTAGGTATAGGCAGAAAGCAGTTCGCTCTTCCCTTCCAGGCTTATAGTGACGGTCAGGCTCGGTCGCACCCTCTTCACACTCTCCCGCGTCCTCTGAAGCTTCGCGTAAGCGTCTTCGAACTGCTTCTTGTCCCAGAGCGGATCGCGAACCTTGACCGCGCCGCCGCGCGCGCTGGTTACCCGAAATTGCACGGCGTCATTCGGTGCAGGTTCAAACGCGCCGTGAGCCATGAGGATGCGGCCTTCATTGAGCTTGGCTATGTCGTTGAAAAGGTCCTGTAGCCCGTCGACGTCTTCCTTCGGCGCCGTTTCGTTGGCGACGATCTTCAGCAAGTTGACCTTTTTGAAGAAGTCCAAGCTGTGCGACACCACGTCCGCTGCGTCGCTCTTGAGGTCGAGTATCTGCACGATGCTCGCGTTGATTTCACGTTCCAAAAGCGCGAACTCGTAGAGATAGCGGCCTACCTTCGTACAGGCGGCGTCCAAATCGGCGCTCACGAAATCCTCCCCAAAAGCTCATTACCGGTGTTGAGAGACGCATGTTTTTCATTTAGTCCGAGGTTCAGATTGAGCCGAAGGCCCGCCTATGTAGAAATTTTCCAACCTATCCTCGTTGAGGTGGAGTTTGACGCGCTGCTCGTTATCAAGCAGCCGAATCGTAAGAACGCTGCGGTCGTCAGCTTCGCCTATCATCGGGGAAATCTGCCCCCGCATAAGCATGGCTTGTTCTTCAGAATTAAGTTCTGCCCAAAACCCGTCGGTAGCAGCGACAAGTGAGCTGCCCTGCTCTACGTTGATTTCAGTGACGTCAGGAAGCATGAACTCCCTGGCCCGGAAACTCCGCGTGAGTCGATGCCTGACGTAACTTTCTGCAATCTCCGCGACTGGAATGTCGTCAATCACATTGGCCAACGTATGTGGCCTGATGAGCCATTGGAGAGGGCTTTTTCCTACCTGCCGTCCCAGCAAGCAATCGCCGGCATGTAGAACGAGTGCCGGTCCAGTTCCTGCGAGACACACGATCACATAGCTGGCCGTATCCCGGGGAAACCGCTTCGATAGGCTTCCATGAATTTGGCGCAGTTGTGCTGTGAGGGTTTCTGCCGTTACGTCTTCAGCCGTGGCGACGTACCAATCTATGACATCACGGGCGATCTGGCCGGCAAGCTCGCCGCTCTTTGGTCCTGACGTTGAACCATCCAGAAGGAGGCACAGCACCCCATCCGGGCGTATTCCGGCGCCCCCGTAATCCCGATTGCCGCCGGTCTTTGTTCCCTGCTGACTGCGCCAATCGAGCTCCATTTCCATTTTAGCTGTCGCTCTCGCTTATGGCGACAAAGCGTTCACGCACAATATCGACGCGCCCTTCCGGCCCTTTGATATTGCCCGCCAGAAAGTGATCAAAATCATCATGCTCCAGCAGAGCTCTGAACTGCTCTGCAATGTAGCGGCGAACATCTTCGTCCGCTGCTTGAATTTCAGCGACGAGTTCCTCGCGGCCATCGACGACGAGAAGAATGTCCTCCATATCGCGGCTTCCTAACAGATCATTGTTGCCGCGACCGAGATACGCCTCCAACTTTGTCGCCAGAAACAATTCTGGCGTGAGGCGTTTGATGGTTATCGTATCGGTCAGAGGATGATTGACCGCCGTTTCAATGCCTTTGGCATACCAGCGATTGCTAAAGCCGAGAATGCTTTCATCGTCAGGCATGAAATCGACCTTGAGGTCGCCAAGCCGCATTCGGCAAATCACATCGTCCTCTGGAGATTCCGCAAATCCCTTTTGCCGCAACTGCTCTTGCAGTTGCGCCCATTGCGCACGCCCGACAAGATCAACGATCAGATCCACATCGTCGGTTGCCCGCACACCTTCGAGCGTAATCTCATCGGTAATGAACAGAGCTGTCGTGCATCCGCCGACAAAGACCAGCCGCCCGCGCAGGTCGTCGCCCAGCGCCTTGGCGACGGTTTCCAACATAACAAGGAGTTGGCCCTTAACGCTGCTCATTTTTCAAAAGCCTTTCTGAAATGCGCTCGACGGCCAGCCCGGTTTCTCGCTGATTTCCAATCCGAATGGCATCAACAAGGGCCAGATATTCATACAGACGCTCGTCTTTCTGGACAGCTTCGGGAACGCTCTTGAACAGAGGCTCTAGCGACTGTCCCTGGGCCTTGCCTTTTGCGAACGGCCAGACGTAGATATATTCGCCTGCGCTGATCAAAAGACTCTTCAACGAGGGAGCTGCAAAGGCGGTAGGAACGCCTCGCGTCATGGCGCCGGGCCTTGCCGGAAAAACAAACTTCAGTCCGTGGACAATAAAATCGCAGAGGTTGCGGCGGTTGGGCTTTGGCCGACCGGAATTGCGATCTTTGACCGCAAGGCCTGAAGAGATGCTTCGGTTGATCGAGGCATTGACTTCCGTCTTGCTGATTCCAAGGGAAGCCTCTAAGCCGCGAACGGAAAAGGGATCCTCGCGGTGCACATCCAACCTTGGATGCCCGCCCCCCTTGCGCTCCTCATGTTCGAGGCTCACGAGCTTGAGCAATATGACGACATCCTGGCTTTTCATCCGGTATTTCGTCCCTGTCCCTTGTCCTCGGACTGAGGACAGTCAGCCACAAGGGCGACCCAGCTGTCAAACAATCTTTCTCAGATCAGAAAGAAAAAACACATAATTCAACGTAATTTCAATTACTTATCAGAGGAATCCAGACCAGGAGACGGTGTCGAACCTATAGGTGCGTTTTTGCGGGCTGCTGCCTTTATCGAAGCGCCCTGCCGCTGACGCAACGATTTCTGACTTGCGCCAGACCCCACGTATGTGTGTCCGATCACCGCCGATGGCAGCATGCGGAAGGAAGAGCTCTTCCAAAATACAGGCTCAGCGGTTTTGATGGCGCGGCACCTCATTGACATAGGGGCAGCTCGATGAACGCACCCGCTTCTGCTCTGCGAATTGCGATTGGCGGGATCAGCAGAAAGGCAGCCAGCGTCGGGCAAGGAACTGAGGTCGGAGTCTTATGAACTTCATCTAATGCGTTACAATAATGTCGAAAGCTAAATTCACCGAGGCCGATGTTAAGCGTGCCGTGAAAGGCGTCATCGATGGCGGCGGCATCGTCGCAAACGTCGAAATCTGGCCTGACGGACGCATATCTATTGCGGTCAAAGAGGATCGCCGTCCTTCGGTAGATCCGGAGGATGACCCAGCGGTGTCAAGGAGGCTGCTGTGAAACGTGGACGTTCCGCCCTTCCGTTGCCCCGCTACACGCTTCGTAAGCGGATCGGAAGCGGCTGGAGTTATTTCTTCAACGTTCCAACATGGGCTCGCACACGAGGCTGTCCCCTGCACAATGAACCACTTGGTGCCGACTACGAAAGAGCGGTACAGCGGGTGGAAAGGATTCTACTGCCGGCATTTGATAGCTGGCGCACGGGTGGCGAGGACGCGACCTCTGTTGTCGGCGTGGTCGTCGGAACGTTGGATTGGATGTTTCACGAGTATCGCCGGACATGGTCGCAGAAAACTGCCAAGCGACTGCAGCCGCTGAGTCCAGGTCAATGCCGTGTGCACGAGACCGGCATCAAGATGATTTGTGAATACCTCCTGCAGGACGGCAGGCGTCTCGGAACGCGGCGCGTCTCCAGCATCGATACTGCTTTCGCCGATGACCTCTTTGAAAAGCTTCTTTTCAAAGAGGTGAAGGGCGAAAAGATCGAACGCCGCACCACCGTCAATCACGCGATGAAGACCGCGCGTTCGGCATGGAATACGGTATCACGCGCCAATCCGGGCATATTTCCTCCGAAGAATCCATTCGAGAAGATGGGTCTGCAGTCGAACTCTCGGGAAACGCCGCATGCGACGTTCGCCGAGTTGGCGGCGTTCCGGGCCAAAGCGATCGAAATGGGCTATTCCTCGCTCGCCACTGGCGTTTTGATTGGGTGGGAGCTGCTTCAGCGCGAGGCGCACATCTTCATCCGTTTCGTGGCCGAACATTACCGGCCTCCGAGCCGGCCAAACCACGTCTATGTCATCAACTACAAGACGAGTACGGGCTCGTGGGAGCCACTGTTCAATGCCAAAGGCAAGCCGCTCTATCCCCAGTTGATGACCGAGTTGGATGCCATTAAGGAGTTGCGTCCTACAGGGGGCCTCATGCTGCGCCGGGACGGCAGCAGCCAGCCGTGGTTTGGCAAGGGGGAGATGCTCACCCAGGTTCAGCGCATTTCGAAGAAGGTCATCCTTGCCGCGAGTCTTCGTCCTGAACTGACCTTCACCTCGTTCGGCCGCCATGGCGGCACGACGGAAGCGAGCACGTCCGGGCTGACGGAAACGCAGTTGATGCAGAAGGGGCAATGGTCGTCGACGGCAGCGATGGCGAACTATCTGCACGACGACGACGAAGCCAAGCAGGACGCGCAAATGAAGCGCATCAAACGCCGCGCGAAAGTGGCGAAGCAAGCGGCCGTAAAGTGAACATTTGTCAGAATGGAAATTTCAGTTTGTCAGAATGAACTTTGGGATCTGAGCTAACCCATTGAAAAGGCTGGAGCGGGTGAAGGGAATCGAACCCTCGTATTCAGCTTGGAAGGCTGCTGCTCTACCATTGAGCTACACCCGCAGTGCGGCGAGACCTAGCATGGTCATTCCGCCGCCTCAACCACGATTGATTTGAAGCCCGGGCCCAAAGGAACCATATTCCGGGGAAGCGGGTTCTCATGAGAACCAATTCCAATCGGGAGACATTTCATGCGCAAGGCACTTTTAGCCGCCCTGGCTCTGGCGGGCGTTGCCGTCTTTGGCGCCGGCTCTGCCGAAGCTCGGGATTATCGCTTCTGCCTGGTCGAGGGTTGGCAGGCCGGTCCCGGCACCTGTTACTACGATACTTACGCCCAGTGCATGGCCAGCGCCTCGGGACGGCGCGCCTATTGCCAGGTTAATCCGGTCTTCGCCTTTGCCGAGCAAGGCCGATATGCCGAACCCGGCGCTCGTGTGGTGAAGCCGCGCAAGGTGCGCCGCGAGCGGCGCTATAACGACTAAGCATTGCTCAGCGGTCACCGTCATTGAGAAAGCCGCCCCGATCCAGCGAGGGCGGCTTTGTTACGTCAGTCACGGCGCTCGAGATCGCGATACGACGATAACCGCGACAGAAATGCCAGCACCAGTCCAATCCCGACCAGCGAAAATCCCATTGTGAAAATCTTGGAGACGCCAGTGGTCGGCCCAAGCGTGGCGTCACCCACCGTGGTCAGGGCTACGACACTGAAATAGGCCGAATCGAGCCACGACCAGCCCTCGACCCAATGGTAGAAAATCGAACCGCCCAGCACCGACACGGTCAGCAGGAAGATGATGGCCTGAAATTCGGGATCGCGCAGGCCGTGCCAGAAGCCGAGAGACAGGCGGACGAGGCCCACGCCGAGCGATTTCATCAGATTTGATCCCCCACGGACAGTTCCCCGCTCCGCAGCCTGACACAGGCACGCCCAATAAAAAATCGCCCGGAAGCAACTTCCGGGCGATTTCAATATGGTGGGGGAAGAAGGACTCGAACCTTCGAAGCCATACGGCGGCTGATTTACAGTCAGCTCCCTTTGCCACTCGGGACACTCCCCCGCTCGACGTCATCGGACACCCTCGCCCACCCGAACGGGGTGGTTGAACGGCCATGGATGACGGTAAAAAGCGTGCCCGTAGACGGGCGCCCGGTCGGCGCGTTTATGGGCGAAGCACCGGGGTAAAGTCAACCAATGCCGGGACGATTGTCACATTTCCCTTCCCGCCGTCCGAAGCCGGAAATTGCCATTATTTCAGCCCCGTGGGACAAGGCCGCATGAGCGATCGAGACCGCAAATCACGTTTCAAAGGCCCCAAACCGGGCGGACGCGGTGGCGACCGTGACCGGGAACGGCACGGGGAGCGTTCCGGGAAGCACCAGGGAAAGCCTCAAGGACGTCCTCAGTGGCGCGACCGCGAAGCCAGGGGACACGCGAAAGGCGAAGGTCCTGTCGTTCTCTATGGCTGGCACTCGGTCACCATGGCGCTGGCCAATCCCGAACGGCGAATCCGCAAGCTGTTCGTCACCGAAAACGTCGCCCGCCGCCTTGCCGACGAGAAGATCGACACCCGCGTTCCGCCGGAACTGGTGCATCCGGGCGACATCGACCGCCGGCTCGGGCCGAATGCCGTGCATCAGGGCCTGCTCGCCGAGGCCGATCCCCTGCCCGGCCTGCATCTCGACGAACTGCCTCAGGACGGCATCGTGCTGGTGCTCGACCAGATTACCGATCCGCACAATGTCGGCGCGATCCTGCGCTCGGCCGCAGCGTTCGGCGTCAAGGCAATCGTCACCACCGGACGGCACAGCCCGGAAGCGACCGGTGTGCTGGCCAAATCCGCATCCGGCGCACTCGAGCTTGTGCCCATCATCGAAGTCCCCAACCTGCATCGCGCGCTCGGCGAGATGAACGAGGCAGGCTTCCTGACGGTCGGTCTCGACAGCGAGGGCCAGGGCGATCTCAGCAAGGTGCCCCTGCATGCGCCGCTCGCTCTGGTGCTGGGCGCGGAAGGCAAAGGCCTGCGTCAGCTCACGCGCGAGACGTGCAGCGTGGTCGCACGCATGGACATGCCCGGCGCGATCAAGAGCCTTAATGTCTCGAATGCAGCCGCGCTCGCGCTCTATATCGGGACAAGCCGTCTTGGCCTGATGGGCTGAATCAAAACGCCCGCCTGCGTGATGCAGACGGGCGTTTCGCTTTATATCCGATCAATCAGATCAGTATTTGTAGCGAAGCGGACGCGATCCGTGCGCCATGGCGTGGCCGTGGTGACGGTGCGTGTAATAGTACTTCGGCGCGGTGCGATACGGACGGTAGTGCATCCGATGATAGCCGCGGTGATAATGGCGGCGGGCGTAGCGATAGCTGTAGACCGCAGGTCCCTGCACGCCCGGTGCGCCGTCATAGTAATGGCTGGTGGCGTTGCCGTACGGACCGCCATCATAACCATAACGATAAGGCCGGCCGTAGTAGCGCGAACCGATCACCGCGCGTTCCTGATAGGTCGGCACCGGAGCAAAGTTGCCGGGGCCGGTATAGGTCGGGCCCTGATTCACCCAGTAATACTGCGGGCTTGCATACGTCTGATAAGCGTCCGCATCGGTCAGACGCTCGCGCACACCGCAACCGCCGTAACCGTAGCCGGTGCCGTAACCGCATCCGTAGTTGTAAGCATAATAGCCGTAGCTGCCGCACGGATCGGTCACCGCACATGCCTGCGCGGGTGCCGCCGTCGCCATGGTCGCAGCAAAGGCTGCTCCCGCAATCAATCCTGCAATCGTCTGACGCATTACTCTCTCCTGTTTAAACACTTTTGTTTTGGTCTCGTTATTGTTTCAGATCGGGCCGGAAACCATTCGGCCTGTAGCTGGGCCGGAAGCCGTTCGGCCGACCGCTCTGATCGCGCGGCGCTTCGATGATCGACGGTGGATATAGCGGAACGTCGTAGTGCTGCTGCGGCGCCGGCGGCGCGGATTGCGCGGACCACGAGCGATGATAGCTCTCCGCAGGCTGCGGCAGCGCGCGATTGGCAGGCGGCTGAATTTCGAGACGGCCGTAGCCCGGCGTGCGTCCGGCGCTCGGATAATAGTGGCCGACTTCGGGGCCGATGTAGCGATCCCAGCCGCCATAAACGCGGTCCGCATTCTTGAAATGTTTGGCGAGGCCCCATTCGCCTTCGACGACGGCATAGGACGCATCGCGGCCATTGATCATGACGGGAACGCCCGCACGGCCGGGAATCACGATCAACGGACCGGTATCGGCCGCAGCCGATGCCGCCGTTCCGATCAAGATCGCCAGAGCCAGTATCGCACGCATGGAATGAGACCTTCGTTGAAGCCGCACCCTAATCCAGCGAGGCAAGCCAGGAGTTAAAGGCCCCGCCCAATCGTCAGGTAAGCCTAACGCGTAAGCATTTGCGGTCGCTCAATTGCGAGCGATTTCAATAAGATTTTGGAAAGTGGAAGGTTAACGGCGGGCGCCGGGCGGGCTCGCTCGCCCGGTTCCACAGGTGAAACAACGCCTCTCGACAACGTGATTATATGATAATCATCATTCTATTGATCGGCCGGATATGCCACTTAGCTCCTCCGTCAGAACGAACAGAGGAGAACTTCGATGACCGTGCAAACCAGAGAATTCAACCACCATCGTTATGAATTCGTGCGTGGCAACGACGGCGATTTCATCGCCTATCAGCGCCATCTCGGCGACGGCGTCTGGCAGACGTTTTCCACGTGGATGATTCCGCGCACGAACGAGGGCTAAGCAATCGGCCGACGGCGGCGGTGAATGGTGCCGGTTGAGAGGATTGAACTCCCGACCTTCGGTTTACAAAACCGCTGCTCTACCGCTGAGCTAAACCGGCGTCGGGGAACAGCTATCAGCGCGGCCGCCTCAGGACAAGACCGCCGGCGATGTTGCCGGGTCGCACGCCAACGGAAAAGCCGCCGCTCGAAGCGACGGCTTTCCGGACAGGACATTGGTCCGCGGCTTTTTCCGCTTCCACCTTCACCTGGCCACCGCCCGGCGTCCCCCGGGGTTCCGGGAACCGCGCATCGCAATGCCGTGAACCTCCGACTTTACCGCAGCGACCAACGGAGGGACTTGTCGCCGATGTCACGGCGCCGGCGCGGAGAACTGCTGCAATGACCGAGTGGTTGCTGGGCACGCTGCTGGTGCTGATCCTGATCATCAAGCTGCTCGACTATTTGGAGCTCTTCGATGTGCTCGACTTTTTGTCCGCGGTCCTGAAGCTGACTGGCGCGCTGTTTTTTGGCATCGCCAGCCTGATCATCTGGGCGTCGCGCAAATTGCTGGGCAAGAGCGGCGGACGAACCGAGGCCGGCTGAAATTCACAGCCATTCAATTTGCGCTGTCGTCCGATTTGGGCCACCAGTAAATGTGGTTGGACATCGGGCGCCCGGAGGATTTCGCATGGACGGCAACGGCGGGTTTCGGACGCACCACAAATATCTGATTGCCGCGATCGGCGTGATTGCCGCTCTCGCTTTCCTCTACAACCTGGGGATTTTCGACGTCTGGTCGGTGGATCAGGCCGCGAAATAGCAATCGCGCGAACGCCAAATATTCCCCCTGTCCTGCGTCAAAACGCCTGTGAATTGCGTGGACAACTCGGCGCGCCTTGGAACGGTCACGGTCTCGTCACCGTTGCCTACGCAGGTAGACAGCGATTCAGGCAACCAGACGAGGACGATCATGCCTTCACATGATGATGACCGTTATGAAAATGCCCTCGACGACGTCATCGCCCAATGCGGCGGTGACACGCGCGGCGCCTTGATGGCGTTGCTCGCGGCGAACGAATTCCTCGAAGCCCAGCTCAACGATCTCCACGCAGCGATCGAAACCGGCGAGGTTCCGCTGCGCTTCGAGAAGGTGCCGGCAAACTTGCTAAATTGACGCGGGCGAACAGAGATAGTTCCCGGAACATAAGCAAGCGGTTTGGGTTCTTCCGTTTCAATCGATTTATTGAAAGGAGAATCCGATGATCAAGAAATATGTGGCTGCAGCTCTGCTCGGAACCGCGTTGGCTGGTGGAGCGGCGTTCGCGCAGACCACAACTCCGGCCTCGCCTTCCCCTGCTCCCGCGGCTTCTGTATCCAGCGAGCAGATGAATCTGCAAGGCAACTGGCGGGCTTCCAAGCTTGTCGGCCTCGCGGTTTATAACGACGCCAACGAGAAGCTCGGCGACATCAGTGAAATCCTTCTCGACAAGAGCGGCAAGGTCAACGCCGTGATCATCGGCGTCGGCGGTTTCCTCGGCGTCGGTCAGCACGACATCGCCGTGACGTTCGACAAGCTGAAATGGGTCGATGAGCCGGTCCGCTCGGCGTCGGCCGACAAGATGCCAGGCTCGGCAGGAACGTCGACAACGACCCGGCCGTCGACAACCACGGGCGCGGCTGGCGGCGGCATGGCTGCGACCGCGACCAAGAATGAATGGTACCCGGACCATGCGGTGATGAGCGGCACCAAGGAGCAGCTCAAGGCCATGCCGGCGTTCAAGTACTCGGAAAACGCGAAATAAAGGCATAGCCAGGCCAGCATAGCCTGCACATCAGCGCGGCCGAATCGGCTCAGCCGGTTCGGCCGCTCGCGTGCCTATCTAAAGATAGGCGCTGAGGCACCATGCGTTGAGCGCAGCCGCAACCGCCAAGGTGACGGCGAGCAACGTATCGACCGCAATCGGCTCCTCAGGAGCCAGTCTGAGAATCATCCGCGTCATACCGGGATTTGACCGCCCCGGCGGCTGCGAGTCTCGCGCATTGTTTTTGCTGGGTCCCCTTGTCAGTTTTCCCTTTCCGAGTCCGATTCTCCCGGCTTCTGGCAGATGGTTGTGCGGCGCAGTGTTGTCATGCGCCGATTTAAACGCACAATGTCCCGCGTTTCTTTCAGCCTGAGAAAAAGAAAAACATGACAGCCAAATTGACCGCAAAGAGTCCCGCAAAAAAACTGATGACTGAATTCCCGCCGGCGCGGGACAATCTCGTAACCCTCGCCAACTGGCGCACCCAGCCTTCCAGCGACTGGAGCTTTCACAACGTCCGCCGCCTGCTGCCGACCGCGAACATCGCGGCGTCGAAAAACCCCGTTCCGCTGGAAAGCTCGCTGGTCGAAATCAGCGACGTCGCCTTTGAGGGGAACAAGGGCGGCCGGACCACGCTGCGCGATGCGCTGCGTACCACAAACACCAAGGGGTTTCTGGTTCTTCGCCGCGGCAGGATCGCGGCCGAGTGGTACGCGGGCGGCATGGATGCCACGACGCCGCATATCGTGTTCTCGGTGAGCAAGTCGATCTGCGGTGCGCTTGGCGGGGTTCTCGCGGACAAGGGATTTCTCAACCCCAACCGGCCCGTAACGGATTACGTGCCCGAGGTCTCGTCGTCGGTTTACGGCGGCTGCTCGGTGCGGCATCTGCTCGACATGACGGTCGGCATCTCCTTTACCGAGGATTACGTCGATCCGGACGGCGATGTCGCGCGCTATCGCCGCGCTGTGGGATGGGATGTCATTCAACCCGGCCAGAGCACCATGGCGCTGCGCGAATACCTCGCGACCCAGAAGCCCGACGGCAAAACCCACGGCCACGCATTCCACTATGTCTCGACCAACACAGACCTGCTCGGCTGGGTCTATGAGCGTGCGGCGGGCCGCGCCCTGTCCGATCTGCTTGGCGAATATCTCTGGACGCCGCTCGGCGCGGAAACCGACGCCTATATCACGCTCGATCCGGAAGGCGCGATGCGCGCCGCCGGCGGCATTTGCGCCGCGCCGCGCGACCTCGCCCGTTTTGGCGAAATGATCCGGCAGCGCGGTGTCGCGCACGGCAGGCAGGTCATTCCCGGCTGGTGGATCGACGACATCAACGACAATGGCGATCCGGAAGCCTGGGCGCGCGGCGAATTCGCCGAGATGTTTCCCGATGCGGCCTATCGCAGCAAGTTCTATCAGATCGACCGCAAGCGGCGCACGCTGTGCTGCATCGGCATCCACGGCCAGTGGATCTACATCGATCCCATCAGCGAACTTGTGATCGTCCGCGTCGCCGCCGAGCCGATCCCGCTCGATGTCGACAACTACCGCGCCTGGCGGCGCGGCTTCGCGGCCATCGTCCAGCACTTTTCATAGGACGTCGGTTAGTTCATCGCGACCACGCCGGCATTCAGCGTGGTCGCGTATGCGACCCAAGCCAGATACGGCGCGAGCAGCCAGGCCGCGGACTTGTCGGCGCGCGAAGCCGCGATAATTGTCATCACAAGGGCGATCAACAGTCCGATGATGATAACGAGCGCCGTGCGGGTGCCGTGCCATCCGAAGAAGACCGGCGACCACGCCGCGTTCAGCGCAAGCTGAATCAGAAACCAGGTGATCGCCGAGGCCCGCGGAGCCGACGGCGCCGCGCGATCCCACAGGCGCCACAGGCTAACAGCCATCAGAATGTAGAGAATGGTCCACGCGATTGGAAAAACCACCGGCGGCGGCGTCCACCACGGCTTTGCCAGCGCCGCATACCACACCGGGATTTCGGGCCGCGTCACATATGATTCGAGAATCCCGACGCCGAGACACAGCAGCAGGCAGAGGGCTAACCGCCCGGCTGATTTCGACGTCATGACATCCCTCCGTAGACGCTCAGCGCGTCAGCCTTTCCAGTTCGGGAAACGCGGCGTAGGTGACACCCTTACAAAGATCCTCGGTGTCCTCGATGATGCGATCGAGCCGCCCGTCAACGTACACGCCCGCACGCTCCTTCACACCGGCGTAACGCCCCGCAATGCGCGCATTCAAGCGCACACACACGACATAGCGCCGTCGGCCCCCGACTTCCTTTTGCGCCGGTTCTGAAATCCCGGCGTCGCGTATGCCCGTTGGATCGTTCAGGTAGGTCCGCAGCAGCGCAAGCAGTTCGGGACGGTAGTTCGCAGGATACGGCTGGTTCTCGATGCCGCGATCGGCGGTGTAGGACAGCCCGTCGCTGCCGCCGGTCCACGTACAGCCCGCAAGACCGAGCGCAACCAGCGCCAGCGCAACGCTCCGCGTATATGTCACCAATTTGCAACGCATTCCGATGAAGTCCACGACCTGAGGCATCGCATTGGGTTTCTTGGACATTGTGTCATTGACAAGGCAACCCCTCGCCGGTTGATTGCAACCACGGCACAGGTGCCAGCGCAAGCTGGCGAATAGGGAATTCGGTGCCGCCGTGCAGGCTCGTAAAAGTGACGTCTGCATGGCCATTCCGAAGCTGCCCCCGCAACTGTCAGCGGTGAGCCGTTGTCCAATATGCCACTGAGCGAAGGCTTTTCAGCCGGGCTTGGGAAGGCGGACAACGGCGGCGATCCGCGAGCCAGGAGACCTGCCTGTACCGGTCATCCTTCCGTCGCACGGGGCGTGCGAAGGGGCGGCGTTCCGCAGCGGTGACGTGACGTAACTGTTGCGGAGGTTCGGCCGATGGCCTGTTTCCTCAGTCAGGACGGAACGTGTGGAGGCAGAAACCTGCCGCCGGCCGTCGTGTCTGCGCGTTCTCACCGCGCCTCCGCGATCACATGCATCGGCGGGGCTTCAACGTGACTCAGTATTCCAAATCTCTCTTTCCGGCGGCGACGCTCGGACTCTCATTCGCAGCGGCATGCCTTGCGGGCACCGCGCTCGTCAGCCCTGCCCGCGCGCAGGACAACGGCGGCACATTGCCGGCGATCAACGTCGATGCGACGCGTCTCTATGGCATCGGCGGCAATGCGGGGAGCAACACCGGCGCTCCCGCCAACTCCATCGGCATCGTCGGCGCTTCGACGACGGTCATCACCAAGGAAGATATTGCGCGGGCGCCCGGCCAAACTATCCAAGATGTTTTGGCCACTGTGCCGGGCGTGCAACTGCAGACATTGTTCGGAGGCGTCAATGGCGCCGGGACGACCGTCGATTTGCGCGGTTTCGGTGCGTTTGCGACGGCCAATACACTTATCTTGATCAACGGACGGCGCATCAACGACGTTGACCTCGCTGGTGTCGACCTCTCGACAATTCCGCTTTACTCGATCGAGCGCATCGAAGTCACTCGCGGCAATAGCGGCGCAGTATTGTATGGCGACAACGCTATTGGTGGCGTCGTCAATATTGTCACCAAAACCGGCGCCGGTGCCGGTAAACCTATCGAAATGCGCGTTGAAGGCGGCGCGGGTTCTTACGGTGCCCGCCAGGGCAGCACGTCCTTTACGACCAATAACGGCCCTTGGTCGTCGTCGGCATTTGCAAACGTTTTCAAGTCCGATGGCTATCGCGTCAACAACGCAACCGATCAGCGGAATGCGGTAGGTGAAATCCGTTACACAACGACAGATTTCAGCGCGTTCTTTAATTTGTCGGGCGATGACCAGCACTTGGGCCTCCCGGGAGGCCGGACTGTCAATGCTTTCGTCAACGAACTCGCTACCGACCGGCGCGGCGCGGCCACGCCGTTCGATTTCGGAAACAAGCAAGGAGCCAATGCGACTGCAGGCTTCACCAAGACACTCTGGAACGGCGCCGAACTGATCGTCGATGGCGGTGTGCGCAACAAAAATCAGCAATCAGCTTTCTTTAGTCCGTTTTCCGAGAGTTATGTCGATAGCGTTCTAACGACGTGGTCGATCACGCCTCGCCTCAACATCAAGAATGATATTCTTGGCCTTCGTTCGAACATTCTGACCGGTATCGATTACTACGATGCAAAGTACGACTCGGATCGGCCGATGTTCAAAGGTTTGGCTCCGATACACGTCTACAATCTCACACAGCGCACCCTCGGCGGATACTGGCAGCAAACTTTGGGGCTCCTTCCGACAACCGATTTCTCTTACGGTGCGCGTGTTCAGAACACCCAGGTTAGCGCACGCGACCGCTACGACCCGACTGCTCCCGCCCCGCTATTCTCGACGGGAGCGCAGGACCTCCCGCTAAACAGTAACGAAACTCAATACGCATTGCACGTAGGCTTGGAGCACCGCTTCACCGACAGTTTTGCGGTCTTCGGCAGAGCAGCGCGCGCTTTTAGAACCCCAAACGTCGACGAACGTGTTGGAGCCGGTCCGCAGTTCGATGCGAATTTCATTGCAATCCCGAGCAACTTCTCCTTGAAAACACAGACGTCGTATGACGTGGAAGGAGGCTTCCGCATACGCGCCGGGCGTTTCCAGATGCAGACCAGTGTCTACGACATGCACTTGAGGAACGAGATCCATTTCAATCCGTTCCTCGGATACAATCTCAACCTCGACCCTACGCATCGCTATGGTACCGAAACCAGCGTGTCGCTCGCGGTCACCGATACGTTGCGGCTGCGCGGAAGCCTCGCCTACACGCGCGCTGTTTTTGAGGATGGCCCGTTCGCGGGGAATAACGTCCCACTGGTGTCCCCCATCAGCGGAACGGCAGGATTTAGCTGGGATATTTGGCAGAAGTACGCGGTCCTCGATGCGAACGTTCGCTTCTGGGGAGTTCGGCGCATGGACAACGACCAGCGCAACAATCAGCCCACAATTCCCGCCAATGCAACGCTCGATCTGAAATTGAGCGGACAGTATGATCGCTTCTTCTGGTCGGTCGCAGTCAACAATCTGTTCGACACGCTTTACTATGACTACGCTGTAGCGAGCCAGTTTACGCTCGGCAATTATAGTGCGTATCCATTACCCGGCCGCGTCTACATGGTTAAAGCGGGTATGACCTTCTGACGCAGCAAGTAGCCTCTTAGAGACGTGTCTTTAACTAACAGCCCGGCCTGCAGTCATCGCATGACCGATGACCGCAGGCCGTTCTTCTTTCCATGAGCCGCTTCGATGCGGGGGCTATGCAATAGCGGTCACGGAAATATCAAGGAAGAAGAGATCAGCCCTTCTTCTGCACGGCGATGTGCTTGACAGGCGCCGCGGACGAAATGTGCTTCTTGCTCACCACAGCGCTGGTCTTCTTGTGCGCCTTGTGATGCTTGATCTTCTTCTCCTTCACTTTCGCGTTCGCATTCGCGACCGACGGCTTCAGAGTTTCGGACTTCGCGGCGGGCGCCGTCTCGGTCTTCATGACGGTGGCGGCCATTGCAGGGGCGGCAATCATCGAACCCGCAACAAGGGCGGCAGAAATGATCTTCAGCATGGGTCTCTCCTGGCGTTATGCGATCAGGGGTGGCCGGTCGGATGGCCGGGTAACCGATCGTCGCAACAAAGCTAGGACTCCCGCGCTGAACTCAGTCTGAAGCGCACCAATGGCTTTCGTTCATCTGGATGACAGTTTGGACATGCGCCCGGCCGGCGGGTGAACCGGAAATCGCCGGAATTATGACGGGTTGACGCAGGAATGTTTGAACCCGGCGGGTGTTTAAGAGGTACAAACAGGATTAGGATCGTGTTTGCAGATCAACGGAGGCTACGCATGAGCAACTCGACCATCAGGCAGATATCTCTGGCATTTCTTCTTTCGGCGTTCGTTACGGCACCTTCGATCACCCTCGTGCAGGCAGCCCCTTCGGACACGCCCTCGCCTCCTGCCTCCGACACCAAATCGAAGCCCAAGGACAAGAAGAAAGACGACAGGAAGTCCTCGATCGACAGCCCTGCGTTCCTCCAGGGTTATCGCGCCGCCTATGCGACGATCTACGAGCGAAGCCAGTACGCCGCGGCGATTGACCAGCTCAAGGCGCTCGGTCAGGACGACCGCGCCGATGTCGCCAATCTGATCGGATACTCGTATCGCAAGCTCGGCAACTACGAGCTTGCCAGTGTCTGGTATGAGCGCGCACTGAAGGCGGATCCGAACCACGTCCGCACCTGGCAGTACTACGGCCTGTGGCAGGTCGAACAGGGCAACCGCGAACAGGCGAAGCACCACCTTGCCAGGATCGAAGCGCTCGCAGGCCGCGACAGCGCCGAGTATCAGTCGCTGGCCTCCGCGCTGACCACCGGCCGGACGTCGTACTGACCGAACCGATCAACGGCGCGCGCCTGGCCACGGGCACGCGCCGTCCTCTTGGTTAACCCGCGCGGGTCAAGCCGGATTTTGGCCGCGCGGGACTGTTTTGCGCAGGCGATCCCGCCTCGACAACACCGGAAAACCTCGTATAGACGAAGCCCGCGCGCGTCACGACTTCGTGGATGCGCGCTCAGGGGCTGATCCGGATATGACGAAGCCGAGAAAATATGAGCGGATTGCCTTCGTGGCGGGCCCGAGCGATGAGGCCCAGCAGGCCCTCGCCCAGCTCACCGCGGCCTATGGCAACCAGCCGTCGGACAAGGCCGACGTGGTCGTGGCGCTGGGCGGCGACGGCCTGATGCTGCAAACGCTGCACCGGCATATGCGCTCCGGCATTCCGATCTACGGCATGCATCGCGGCACCGTCGGTTTCCTGATGAACGAGTTCAGCCAGCACTCGCTGGTCGAACGGCTGGAAGCCGCGAAGCTCACCGTGATCAATCCGCTGCTGATGCGCGCCACCGACGTTCACGGCAAGGTGCATATCCATCACGCCATCAATGAAGTCTCGCTGTTCCGGCAGACCCATCAGGCTGCGCGCCTGCGCATCATGGTCGACGAGCACGAGCGCATGGCCGAGCTGATTTCCGACGGGATCATGGTGGCAACGCCCGCCGGTTCGACCGCTTACAATCTGTCGGCGCAGGGCCCGATCCTGCCGATCAACGCGGCTCTCCTCGCCCTGACGCCGATCAGCCCGTTCCGCCCCCGCCGCTGGCGCGGCGCACTGCTGCCCAACACGGCGTTCGTCGTTTTCGAGGTGCTCGAATCCGACAAGCGGCCGGTCGCCGCCGTCGCCGATCATGACGAGGCCCGCGACGTGCAGCGGGTCGAAATTATCGCGGACAAGACCATCTCGATCCGCATGCTGTTCGATCCCGGCCACAGCCTGGAAGAACGCATCCTCAGCGAGCAGTTCGGGTTCTGACCCTGCCGCCCCGGCCGTCTTGGATAACCCTTCGTTAACGGCGGTCGCATATAGTTAATGCGAGGTGTACCCTGGTCCGGGTGCGCCACCCCGGGCGGCGCATGTTCATTATCGATTTCAACAAACTGCGGTTTCTCGTGTGCGACGACAATGCGCATATGCGTCGCATTCTGCGCACGCTGCTCCATTCGTTCGGCGCGCGCGAAGTCTATGAAGCGGAAGACGGTGCAACCGCGCTCGAGATGTACTCCCACTATGTCCCCGACATCGTCATCACCGACTGGTCGATGCCGATTTTCGACGGGCTCGAGCTCGCGCAGATGATCCGTCAGCCCGACGGCGTGGGCAATCCTTACGCGCCGATCATCATGCTGACCGGACATTCGGAGAAGCGCCGCGTCATGGTCGCGCGCGACGCCGGCGTCACGGAATTCCTGGCGAAGCCGATCTCCGCCAAGGGCCTTTACCAGCGCATTCTGAATGTCGTGGCCAATCCCCGCCCCTTCATCAAGACCAAGAACTATTTCGGACCGGACCGCCGCCGCAATCCCAACGCGGCCTATATCGGCGTCGAGCGGCGCACCGGCGGCAAAGCCGAAGTCGTGCAGCAACCCTCGCTGCTCGACAAAGCCCGTTCCGGAAACTAGGAGCACCCATGGCCCGCAAGCCGCCAGTCGAGATCAAGGTCGATACCTTCGCGGACCATCAGGTCATCTCGCAGCCCAATCCGCTGCGCAAGATGGTGCGGTATTCCGAAGAGAAGGATCTCGACGATCCGGTCGCGCGGGCCGAACAGGCGCTCGCCAGCCTGTCGGGCGAGTTCAACCACTGGATGCAGGTGGAGTGCGACCGGCTGAGCGCGGCCTATGCCGCAATCGCAAGCGACGGACTGAACGGCGAGAACCGCGAGGAACTGTTCCGCGCGGCGCACGACATCAAGGGCGGCGCTGCGACGTTCGGCTTCCCTACCGCCGCTGCGGCGGCGGAAAGCCTGTGCCGGATTATCGAACATGCACCTGATCTCGCTCAGGTGCCGGGCGAATTGATCCAGCACCATGTCAACGCGATCCAGGCGATTTATCGCGAACAGTCGAAGATCAATGCCGTCGGCATGGCGGATGAACTGAGCAAGAAGCTGCGCGGCGTGGCGGACGAATATCTGATCCACGTCAACCGCGACCGGCCCGAACATCTCGAAGCGATCCTGTCGCCGAGCATCGTTCCGGAAGGCTGAATAACCCTCGATCAGTGTTTCCATGGCTCATGGTGTCGGGACGACGCGATGCGTCAACACTCCTTGCGGCGTGCCGGCGAAGGCCGGGATTCATCTTGCACGATAGCGCGTCATCCTGAGGTGCGAGCCGGGCTTGCGGCGAGACTTCAAGGATGCGTGGCGGAGAAATCCGGATTTCACCGTCATCCCTCAAGCGCTCACAAGTGCTCGCGCCTCAGGATGACGGCTCAAGCCAGATTTCGGCGATCTTCAAAATACTACGCCGCAATGCGCCGGTCATAGTCATAATCGCGCTCATAGCGATCGTACCCGTCATACCGATCCATGGCAGTATCGACAAAGGCATGGACTGACGCGTCGATATGTCGAGCGTCATCTTCGGTTCGCATGTCGTCATAATGCAGCGGATCGGAATTCGCGACCGCATAGACGTCTTGCACCGTATATTCATCCTTGGCGTAGTCATCGATATAGCGCGTGGTCTCGACACTGTCGCGATACTGCGGGTCGACCGCAGTGGCATCGTAAGTATCTTCAGCGCCGTAGATCTCGTAGTCCTCTGACGTCTCGTAAGCATCGTCGGCGGCATACGCATCCATGTCGTCGTCAGTCTGATAGGCGTCGTAGCCGCCCGCCTCTTCGGCAACATGCGCATTGAGCGTGCCGATGAAATCATCGGCCGCGAGTTCGTCGCAGAACAGGCGCGCTTCTTCCCGCGCCGATTCCATCGCAAAGCGCCGCAGCAGGATCAGCAGAGGTTCGGAGACTGTTTCGGCGGTTTCGCACTGGGTGAGCACGCGCTCGACCATGCGGCGGCGAAGCCGCGTCGCGCCCGCGACCGTGCCGACGAAGCCGATTTCATGCGACGCATCGAGCGCCGCGCGGAACGCGCGATAGGTCGATTCCGGCAGGCCCGCCTTGGCGAGCAGCGCGTTCAGGCTGACGCCGCCGCGATCATGGACGATCGCAGCCACGCGGTTGCGCGGCAGGCCGGACAGTTCGACCAGCGATTCCTCGAACAGCTCGATGTTGCCTGAGAGAAGCGCGCGCAGGATCAGCCCTGCATTGAGCTGGCCGATGGATCGCAGATGACCAATCAGCGCGGTCATATCCTCGCCGCGCGTCTGCGCCGCGATGTTGACCGTGGAGCGCTCCATCGCCTCCCCTGCCACGCGCCGGGCGCGATCGGGGTTCAGCCAGTCGCGCGCGGTGACGAACTGCGTCAGCGTGTCGGACAATTTCTGCGCCAGCGTGAGCCGGATCGCGGCAGGCAATTCATCCATCGTCAGCAGCGATTCACGGATCGCGGCGAGATGGCCAAACCGCTCCGCCACACGCGCCAGCGAGAAATCAGCCAACTGGGCGGCGCGATTTTCGATCAGCTCCAGCACCGACGAGGCGCAGCCGACTTCGGCGAGTGCCGCGCAAACCGACGGCGGCAGATCGAAACGGCGTGCGATGGCGCTTTGGGTCTCGGCATTTCCGGTCGCGACCATGTCGACCAGATCGGAGTCGAGCAGCAACGGAGAGTGTTCGAGGATCGGAACCGCCACCGATGCCTGATCGACAGCAAGCGCCGCCACGATCGCGGCCGGCGCATCCAGCGAGTGCGCGAAAACTTCCGCCATCGCCTGCCGCACCAGCGGCGAGGCATCATCGAGAAGCATCAGCAGCGCGCCTTCCGCGGCGGCGCGATCGTCTTCCGACAAATCGGAAATGAGCCAGGCGCGGGCCAGACACCGCGTCGCCTCTGCGCGCTCCCCTGCGGGAGCCGTGCGAACCCAACTAATAAACTGCCGAACGATCATGGGTGTTCCGGCTTACGCAACATGCCAAGGCATCGCGACGCGACGCCACTGTTACGAACCGTAAACCATGACACTTAAGAAAACGTTCACCATAAACGGCTGTGTTTGTTGAGGTTTCGTTAACCTCGCGGACGCGGCAGGATTCAGCGCGCCACCACGCGCCGGATCAGCATGACAATCGCGTTCCGATAGTTTGCCGCATCTTCGCCGGCGTCGATCGCCAGCGCGGCGCGATCGAACGCCGCCGACAACAGATCGGCCAGCGCCGCAAGCGGCAGGCCTCGCGTATCGATCGCTGCTTCGAGCCCGCTGCGCAGCGTGCGCGTTGCATTCTCTTCATCCAGCTTTTTCATCTCGGCCTGTCCGAGAACCGACGGCCCCTCGATCAGGAGCAGCCGCGTCCGGCCCGGCACGCGCATCGCATCGAGATAAGCCGAACTTCCTTCGACCAGCGCATCGATCGGAGACAAACCCGCGAGCGCCCTTTGCTCGATGGCCGCCGCCACCGCGAGCGCCTCCCCGGTGACAATCGCCCGGAACAGCGCCCGCTTGTCTTCGAAGTGATGGTAGAGCGCGCCGCGCGTAATGCCTGCGGCTGCGACGATTTCCGGCGTCGAGGTCTCCGCATATCCCTTATCGACGAACAGAGCCCTCGCCGCCTGCATCAGGGCACCCTGGGTCCTTGCGGTACGGTCACTATTGGACCGCGGCAATTCGTCCGGCTTGGTAACTTGCATACATACAGCCTGTACGTTACTTGTCAAAAAACATACAGATTGTATGTAGTTTTGCAAGGGAGGAGCATCATGAAAATCACCAGCTACTATCCCGTCATCATGACCGGTGAGGTGGCCGCCACGGCCGATTTCTATAAGGCCCACTTCGGTTTCGAGGAGGCCTTCGGCAGCGACTGGTACGTCCACCTGCGCTCAAAAGCCGACCCGAGCGTCAACCTCGCGGTCCTCGACGGCACCCACGAGACGATCCCGGAGACCGGCCGCGGCCGGGTGTCGGGTCTGCTGCTGAACTTCGAGGTCGAAGACCCCGACGAGATGTATGGCCGGGCAAAGGCAGCGGGCCTGCCGATCCTGACCCCTCTCCGCGACGAGGCGTTCGGGCAGCGTCACTTCATCACGTCCGACCCGAACGGGGTCCTGATCGATGTGATCAAGCCGATTCCACCGAGCGCGGAGTTCGCAGAACTTTTTGCAAAGGATTCACTGCCAACGTGAGTCACATCAACGGCCTGCGTTTCAGAGTTGAATCAGACTCTCAACCCTGAAACGCACTCCAGAACATCGACAGGCCCGCGACCAGCATCAGGGCTTCCATCAAGTAGTGGAAGTTCGCCGCGTTAATGTGCATGACCACACGCTTGGCGATGAACGCGCCCACGAAGAGCGATGAGCCGGCAATCAGTCCCTTGAAGATGACGTCGGGCGGCAGAGCATCGAGCCGCTGAAACGTGATCGCCTTGCTGATGTAGACGGCGAGCGAGACGGCAGCTTCGGTTCCCAGCAGCGGCCCTCTGATCAGTCCGTAGGAGACGAAGATTGGGACGGTCATCGGCCCGGTCGATGCGACGATGCCGGTGAGATAGCCCATCGCCGCTCCGATGACCCCGAGCGACCACAGCGGCAGCGTGAACTGGCGCGCATGCATCCAGCGGCGGAACGGAATCATCAGAATGAAAAACGCACCGATTGCGATGTCGACGAAACCTGAGGGCAGCGCGAGCAGCGTTCCCGCGCCAAGGGCGGCGGCCGGTATGCCGGGGACGGAGTAAACCACGACCGCGCGCCAGTCGATGTCGCGCCACCATGCGAGGATGCGCGCCATGTTCGCCATGATCGCCGCGATGGCCATGATCGGCACCGCCTGCTTCGGCCCGAACGAATAGGCCAGCACCGGCAGCAGCATGATCGACGTGCCGGTCCCGACAATGCCGCCGAGAATACCGGCAATCAGGCCGACGATAAGGATGAAGACATAAATCAAGGGTGCCAACTCGCGTGAGGCTGCGAGGGTATTTCAAGGCCGCGCGAGTCGCCTACCGCGATCCGCGCTCGCCCTTTGAGGCAAAGGATGAAGCGTGAGGCCTAGCCGCTGAAAACGCCGGTCGAATCGCTGAACAGCCCAAGCCCCTGCGGGGCCTCCGTCCGGGTGGCCGCGCCCGCCGGCAGCGGGTTCGTGATCGACGTGTTGTTGCCCCACAGTTCGCGCACCGTATTGGACACCGGTTCGGGGCGATCGCCGGTCTGATACAGCGAACGGAAAACCGGCTGAGCGGGCGTTTGCAGCGCCGCGACCTGGGTGGGCGCATCGGCGGGGGGCCGAGCCTGCGGGAAACTCGAAAGATACGCCGCGTTATCGACGGGCGCCGCCGCCATCCGCGACTGCCCCGGCGTGACGCCGGCCGCGGCCATCGCCGTGCGCGCCGTCTGGGAATTCGCCGCCGCATCGTAGCGCGACGTCAGCACAGAATAGACCTGCGAGACGCTGCGCGCGCTGCCGTCGCGGTTGTAGAAGATCGAGCGGTTGGCCGCGGCGGCGCTCGGAAACATCGCCGGGCCGGAAGCGCGCGGATTGTCCTCGGCGCTTGAAATCAGCCGCGATGCGCCGCTCACCCCCATGAAATGCGCCATGTAAAGCTCGCCGTCGGTCGGGCGGCGGCCGATCATGCCGGTGAGCTTGAAGCTGTTGGACTGGGTCAGCACACCCGCCATGGCGGCGTTGGCGGCAGGATCGTCGCGCAGCTTGAGAATCTCGTCGCGCGTGGATGAATCGCTGACCGAATAGCGGCCCGACGGGGATTTGGAGATTGCGTCGGCATATTTGCCGAAGCCGAAGGCAGACCCCGCCTCTTTTACCGTGCCGAGCCACGTCTGCTCGATGAACTGATAAAGCCCCCGCGCCGACGAGGTCGAAGCCTGCGCGCTGGGGTTGAGGTTGGATTCGATCTTCGCCGCCGAGATCAGATACTCGAAGCTGGCGCCGGTCGCGCTGGCGGCATTCTTGATCGTGCCCGCGATTTTCGCGCGCGCGGAATCAAGCCCGGTCGTTATGCTTGAAGTATCGACAGCCATGATGGTGCCCGCTCCCCAGGAACCAAACCACAACCTGCCGCATTTATGGTTAACGGGACGTTAATTTCCGAAGCGCGCGTCGTCCTTCGCCCGGCATGCAGCAGCCATGCGGCTTGGGCATGACCGAAGGTCCATCCCTTGCATTGTCCTGAGCATGATCAACGCACTCAGCATAGCCGATGCGACATGGGCTTTCCTGGGGCTGATCGCTAGCCTGCTGGTCGCGTCGACCGCTCTGTTCTGGAGCATCGAGGATCAACGGGCCAAGCGCCGGCTCAGGAAAGACTAAGGTCTAGCGATAGACCTTGGCGGGATCGAACACCTTGTCGGCGTCGACGAATGTCAGCTTCGCCTCGCCACCCTCACCGGTGACGGCGCGGTAGAAGCATGAGCGCCGGCCAGTATGGCACGCGGCCCCCGCCTGCTCGACCTTGATCCACACCGCGTCCTGATCACAGTCCATCCGCATCTCGACGACACGCTGCACATGGCCGGAGCTTTCGCCCTTCTTCCAGAGCTTCCTGCGCGAACGGCTGTAATACCAGGCCTCACCGGTCGCGACCGTGTTGCGCAGCGCCTCGTCGTTCATGTGCGCGACCATCAGCACGTCGCCGTTGCCGGCGTCGGTTGCCACGCAGGTCACGAGACCGGACGCGTCGAATTTTGGCTGAAAGCTCAGCCCTTCCTCGACGTCATGCGAGTGTGTGTGTGATGAAGTCACGGCGTTACCTTTTCAAAGGAAGGCGCGGACGCCTTCGTTCGAAGGCTTATACGCCACGGACCATGTTGAGAAAACGGGCCTGTTCTTCAGGATTGTCCTGAAACACGCCGGTGAAGCGCGACGTCAGCGTCTTCGCCCCCGCCTTGGCGATGCCGCGCACCGACATGCAGGTGTGCTCGGCTTCCATCACCACCGCGACGCCGCGAGGCTTCAGGATGGCGTTGATCGCACCGGCGACCTGCGCGGTGAGATGCTCCTGGGTCTGAAGACGATGCGCGAAAGCATCAACGAGACGCGCCAGTTTCGACAGGCCCACCACGCGATCCACCGGGGCATAGGCGATGTGCGCCTTGCCGTAGAACGGCATCACATGGTGCTCGCAGTGCGAATGGAAATTGATGTCGCGCATCAGCACGAAATCGTCGTAACCCGCCGTCTCGCCGAACGTGCGGTCGAGGATTTCCGCCGGGCACTGGGCATACCCCTGAAACAGTTCGTCATAGGCTTCGATCATCCGGCGCGGCGTGTCGAGCAGGCCCTCGCGGCTGGTGTTCTCGCCGATGTAAGCCAGAAGCGTCTTTGCAGCCGCCTCGGCCTCGCTGCGGGATGGACGAACCAGACCGGGGTCAATGGCAGACGCCATGTAGTCGGAAGCAGGAATTTCGGATTTTTCCGCCGGCTTGCCGGTGCGGATCGGCTTGATAATCGCGTCCATTTCGTCTCCGTTCGACCGGCCCTGGTCCATTATAACCTCGACGGAGGGGCCGGAGTGTCACCGGTCAGCCGCGGCAGCGATACCCAGCCGCCGGACGCCTAGCCTGCATGATTGCAGCAAGTCACAGGAAAAACCGTCTATATTTCCGTGCATTGCTGAAATGCAGGCGGTTTATTCCTGCATCATGGGCATTATATAGGCTCAGGGCCGCGACCGCCAAGAGCGGGGGGCGGCAGGGGTCTCATGCAAGAGCGAAATTCGACCGCCATGCTGAACGACATCTACAACAAGAAAATCATCGAATTGGCGGGCAATATTCCGCGTCTGGGACGGCTCGCCGACCCGGATGCCACCGCCACCGCTCATTCCAAGCTGTGCGGCTCGACCGTCAAGGTCGACGTGAAGATGCAGGACGGCGTGGTGAGCGATTTCGCCCACGACGTGAAGGCCTGCGCGCTGGGCCAGGCCTCTTCCTCGATCATGGCCCGCCACGTGATCGGCTCCAACGCCGCCGAACTGCGAGAGCTGCGCGAAACCGTGCGCAGGATGCTCAAGGAAAACGGCGCGCCGCCGCAAGGCAAATGGGCGGATGTCGCCATGCTGGAGCCGGTGCGCGACTACAAGGCGCGCCACGCCTCGACCCTGCTGACGTTCGATGCAGTGGTAGATGCCGTCGGCCAGATCGAAGCCAAAGCCGCCCTCGCCCCGGCACAAACCTGACGGGATTACTTCCGGTCCGTGGCCGCAGGCGCCGCGCCACCGGTCGGCGCATGCGCTTCGGCCGTCTTGGTCCCCGCAGGCACCGGCCGCATGCTCTTGTCGGAGATATCTGAGATCACCGGGACAACAGCAGGTGCGCTCACAACCACCGGCGCGCTGACCACGCGGTCCTGCGCCTTCGGGCTCACGCTTCCCACGACATCGTCGGACGGCGTCTTGACGTCGGCAACGGCATCCGTCGTCACGAGATTGGTCAGGCGCAACTCATCCGCCGACAGGCGATGCAACGCCTCCCACGGCGGGACACTGAGCGCCAGCGACAGCAGGTCACCGGTGCCGCCCATATCGAAGGTGTATTTCGCGAGACGGCCGATATCGCGCTCGACGATCATCAGATCGTCCGCCGAATAACTCGCAGCCCGCGCATCGTCCGCGCGATCGCCCATCCAGATCTGATGCACGCGCACATGCGCGCCTTCGGGCACGTGGCGGGTTTTGCCCGACAGCAGCAGGAACACGCACATCGACTCGCAGTAGGCATCCGGCACGATGTCGCGCGCGACAGCGCCCGCGATTTCCTTTTCAATCACGATGCCAACGGTGGTGCGCAGGCCGAGGCTGCGCCAGCGCCGTCCGAGCGAGATCGCGTCGAGCACCGACCCGCCGCTGGAATCGAGAACCACCGTGGTCCCCTTGAGATCGCGTCCGCCCGAGAACTCTTCGAACTTCGCAGGCGTGTCGGATGTGATGACACCGACCGCGCCGATCCAGCCGGCGCAATCCTGCGCGCAGGCGGGCTGCGCCGCGTGCCATTTAAAATTCATCGGAAGCTTGCGTTCTTCGAGAGTGGCGGAAGCACCAACCGTACCGCCGAGCGTGGCGGAGCCAGGCAGCGCGAGACAAATGGCAGTGGCGCAAAGCCGCGCCCAGCCGCCCCATGGTAGCGACCTCACGACGAACAACGTGGTTCCTTCCCCGCCCCAATCGACAACGGCATCGGCCCCATCCCGCAAGGACGAATCCTGTCACACGGGCGTTATGAAAAACGTATCTGCGCAAAGGATTCGCGTCTATTCCACTTTTGCTGCGGCGCAGTCAAAAACGTGCGATAATTGTGGAACTGTGGCGCGAAAGACAATGTGTTGCGGTTCCCTGCGCGGGAACTCATCATTTGCATGGCGACGTTTCCGGCAATCGCCGATAAATCCGCCACGAACGGCAGAACATCGTCCAACGCTGTAAAGACATCCGTCGAGACATTGAGATGAAACATTCGGCCCGATGTCCCGATTGCGCCGGCAGGGTTCAAAATCTGCCGCGCAACGCTGGCCGCGGCATGATCTGGATTTATCGTCACACGCTTTCGCCGCTGGTCGGCTTCAACTGCCGTCATCTTCCGACCTGTTCGGTCTACGGCGACGAAGCCATTGCGCGGTTCGGCTTGTGGGCGGGCGGCTGGATGACACTGGCGCGGCTGCTGCGCTGTCAGCCATGGGGCACGTCGGGGATCGACAACGTGCCCGGCACGTTGCAGGCCGATGCACGCTGGTATCTGCCGTGGCGCTATGCGCGATGGCGCGGCGTCAACGACGGCACGGAAATCAGTTCACCGCCGTGAGATAAACACCGTGATCAGCGCCAGCACGAGAAAGCCGACGCCGACATAGCCGATCGCATAATACATTTCGTGCGCGAACAGGAAGCCGCCGATCCCCGAGCCGATGGCCTGACCGATATAAAGCCCCGAGGTGTTCAGCGACACCGTGGCGCTGGCGAACAGCGGCGCCGCCGCGGCGAGCCGGACCTGCTGCATCGAATTGGCCGATGAGAACGCCGTGCCCCACGGAATCATCGACGCCAGCATCAGCGGCACGATGCCCGCGCCGAGCGCCCACATTGTAATTCCGAAAAGCAGCAGCGCGATCGTGGTCAGCGATGTGCGATAGGCCCCCCAGCGATCGACAACGCGGCTGGCGATCACGTTGCCGATGAAACCCATGACGCCGTAGATGCTGAACGCGATGATCGCCAGTTGAGCGTTGCCGCCGAGCTTCGCGAACAGCGGCCCGAGATAGGTGAACACCACGAACTGCCCGGACGTCTGTAGCACCGTGATGAGGAGCAACAGCACGATCAGCCGATTTCGCGCAATATCGCTCCACGTCTTGAGATCGACCGGCGCGCCGACAAGCCCGGCCGGAATCCGCCAGACCAGCATCGCCAGATTGAGCAACGCGATAATGCCGATGCCGGTATAGGCAACGCGCCATCCGATATGGCTTGCGACATAGGCGATCAGCGGCAGCCCCACCGCGAGCGCCAGCGACCAGCCGAGAAACACGTACGACATCGTGCTGCCGCGCCGCTCCGGCGGCACCATCATCGCGGCCGTGCCCGCGGCCTGCGGCGTGAACAGTGCGGCGACCGCCAGCATCACCAGCCGCACCGCCATGAGCGTTGCGTAGTTCGGCGCAACCATGGATGCGAACTGCGCCGCGGCGATGATCGCCACCGTCACGGACAGCAAGATCCGCCGGTCGAAGGCGCTGGTCAGCCACGCCGACACAGGCGAGCCGATGCACAGCACCAGCGCGCCGAAGGTGATGAGCAATCCCACTTCATGAATCGAGACGCCGAATTCCTGCGCCAGCTCCGGCAGCATCCCCGCCGGCGCGAGAATACTCACGCCGGTGACGAAATTGCCGAGCATCAGGGCTGTGGGGGCAAAGCGTTTCACGCCGTGTTGTTAGCACACGAACGGTTTAATGCAACTGCATGAAAGCCATGCCGTACGGGACGAGTACCTTCGATCAGCGATTTGCCGCAGGAAGCGGAACGGCTGGCGCGGGCGCCGCAACCGCGGCTCGCGACACGACCAGAAGCCCCATTGCGAGCGCCGCGACATTTAACAACCGCTGTTGCACACGGACGGCTGCCTGCTATATCCCTCTCTCACCGCTTACCTGCGCCCGTTCGCAGGAGTGAGCCACAGGAGAATGATATGACCGATAAAGACCCTTCCGCGCCCGGATTGAAGTACAGCCTCGCCAACCTGAAGCCCGTCGAGACCGACAAAGTGAAGGTCACCTTCCCGGACGGCGCGCAGCGCGAATTCCCCAAAGGCACCACCGGCCTCGACATCGCCAAGGGCATCTCGCCCTCGCTGGCCAAGCGCACCGTCGCGATGGCGCTGGACGGCGTCGTGTCCGACCTCGCCGACCCGATCGTGCGTGACGCAAAGATCGAATTCATCAACCGCGATGATCCGCGTGCGCTGGAGCTGATCCGGCACGACGCCGCGCACGTGCTGGCGGAAGCCGTACAGACGCTGTGGCCCGGCACCCAGGTCACCATCGGTCCTGTGATCGACAACGGCTTCTATTACGACTTCTTCCGCAACGAGCCTTTTACGCCGGAAGATTTCGCCGCGATCGAAAAGAAGATGCGCGAGATCATCGCCAAGGATGCGCCCTTCACCAAGGAAGAGTGGTCGCGCGATCGCGCCAAGAAAGTGTTCGCCGACAAGGGCGAGACCTTCAAGATCGAACTGGTCGACGCCATTCCGGAAGACCAGTCGCTGAAGATCTACAAGCAGGGCGAATGGTTCGATCTCTGCCGCGGCCCGCACATGACGTCGACCGGCAAGGTCGGCAACGCCTTCAAGCTGATGAAGGTCGCGGGCGCGTACTGGCGCGGCGACAGCAACAATCCGATGCTGACGCGCATCTACGGCACCGCGTTCGCCAAGCAGGAAGAGCTCGACGCTTACCTCAAGCAGCTTGAGGAAGCCGAGAAGCGCGACCACCGACGCCTCGGCCGCGAGATGGACCTGTTCCATTTCCAGGAAGAAGGCCCCGGCGTGGTGTTCTGGCACGCCAAGGGTTGGACGCTGTTTCAGGCGATCATCGCCTATATGCGCCGGCGGCTCGCGGGCGACTATCAGGAAGTGAACGCGCCGCAGATGCTCGACAAGTCGCTGTGGGAAACCTCGGGCCACTGGGAGTGGTATCGCGAGAACATGTTCGCGGCGCAGTCTGCCGGCGACGAGGCGGAAGACAAGCGCTGGTTCGCGATCAAGCCGATGAACTGCCCCGGCCACGTGCTGATCTTCAAGCATGGCCTCAAGAGCTATCGCGAACTGCCGATCCGGCTTGCCGAGTTCGGCATCGTGCATCGTTACGAGCCGTCGGGCGCGATGCACGGCCTGATGCGCGTGCGCGGCTTCACGCAGGACGACGCTCACGTGTTCTGCACCGAAGATCAGCTCGCGGAAGAGTGCCTCAAGATCAACGACCTGATCCTGTCGACCTACGAGGACTTCGGCTTCGTCGGTGAACTCACCGTAAAGCTCTCGACGCGACCTGAAAAGCGCGTCGGCACCGACGAGGCGTGGGATCACGCCGAAACGGTGATGGCGAAAGTTCTCGAGCAGATCGCCGCGCAAGGCCACAACCGGATCAAGACCTCGATCAATCCGGGCGAAGGCGCGTTCTACGGGCCGAAGTTCGAATACGTGCTGCGCGACGCCATCGGCCGCGAATGGCAGTGCGGCACAACGCAGGTCGACTTCAACCTGCCGGGCCGGTTCGGCGCGTTCTACATCGACGATCATTCCAACAAGGTGACGCCGGTGATGGTCCATCGCGCGATCTGCGGATCGCTGGAGCGCTTCACCGGCATCCTGATCGAGCACTTCGCCGGTCACTTCCCGCTCTGGCTCGCGCCGGTGCAGGCGGTCGTCACCACCATCACCTCCGACGGCGACGACTATGCGCGCGAGGTTCTTGCCGCTTGCCGCAAGGCCGGACTGCGCACCGAGATCGATCTTCGCAACGAGAAGATCAACTACAAGGTGCGCGAGCATTCGCTGGCGAAGGTCCCCGCGCTGCTCGTGGTCGGCAAGAAGGAAGCCGAAGGCCGCATGGTCTCGATCCGCCGCCTCGGCAGCGAAGGCCAGACCGTACTTCCGCTCGACGAGGCGCTCAAGGCGCTGGCGTATGAAGCAATGCCGCCGGACCTGAAGCGCGCAAATGCCTGACAGGATTTATGAGGCCTCTCTTCTTTAGAGGCCTCATAAACTGCATGCCTTGTTATCGCGGTTTGAATTTCCGATATCAGCGGCACGCACGCGCCCGTGCGTGCTCAATCTGGATACGACATGCCCGATGCACTCGACCTTCTGAAGACGCGCCGCTCGCTCAAGCCGCTTGAGATGACCGGGCCAGGCCCCTCGCCCGCCGAGCTTGAAACGATCCTCACCATCGGTGCGCGGGTGCCTGATCACGGCAAGATCGTGCCATGGCGCTTCATCGTGTTCGAAGGCGATGCGCGCGCCAAGGCCGGCGAGATTTTCGCGAAAGTGTTCCGCGCCAAGAATGTCACCGCGACGCCGGATCAGGTCGAGACCGAGAAGAAGCGTTTCACCCATGCTCCGCTCGTCATCGGCGTGGTGAGCAAGACGTCGAAGCATCCCAAGGTGCCGCCGTGGGAGCAGGAACTGTCGGCCGGCGCCAGCGCCATGAACATCGTCCATGCCGCGCACGCCCTCGGCTATGTCGCGAACTGGCTGACCGGCTGGATGGCGTTCGACCGCGATGTGCTCAATGCACTCGGCCTGAACGAGGACGAGAAGATCGCGGGCTTCATTCACATCGGCAAGTCCGAGCGGCCCACCGACGACCGGCCCCGCCCCGCGCTCAGCGATATCGTGACACGGTTCTAGAACAAGATTCCGGTTCCGCTCGTCCCCGCGAAAGCGGGGACCCAGACTTGTCGAGTGCTGGATTCCCGCGTTCGCGGGAATGAGCGGGTTAATTTTCTCACGCCGCCTTTGTCGCATGGTCTCCGAACTTCCCAAGCAGTGCGGCGATCTCCGACGCCGGACGCGCGGCGCTGAACAGGAAACCCTGCACTTCCGTGCAACCTTCATCGCGCAATCTGTCGAGCTGATCCATCGTCTCGACGCCTTCGGCGGTCGTTGAAATGTTGAGGCTGCGGCCGAGGCTCGAAATCGCCCTGACGATGGCGGCGCAGTCCGGCCGCTCCGCAAGGTCGCGCACGAATGAGCGATCGATCTTGATCTTGTCGAACGGAAAGCTGCGCAGGTAACTCAGGCTGGAATAGCCGGTGCCGAAATCGTCCATCGAGATGCGGACGCCGAAATCGCGCAACTGGTGCAGCGTCGCGAGATTGGCCTCGCTGTCCGCCAGGAAGATCGACTCGGTGATTTCGAGTTCCAGCCGCAGCGGCGACAGGCCCGACTGCGCAAGCGCGCTGAACACGGTCTGCGTGAGGCTGCGGCTGCGGAATTGCGCCGGTGACAGGTTGACGGCGACCTTGATATCGGATGGCCACGCCGCCGCCTGCATGCAGGCCTCGCGCAGCACCCACTCGCCGAGCGGAACGATCAGGCCGATGTCCTCGGCGACGGGGATAAAGTCGGCGGGCGAAACCATCCCCTTCACCGGATGATGCCAGCGCAGCAGCGCCTCGAATGCGACGATGCGGTCCTGCGCCAGATCGACCAGCGGCTGATAGTGAAGCTGGAATTCGCCGGTCGCCAGCGCGCGGCGCAGGTCGATCTCCATGTCGCGGCGCGTTTGCGCGCGACGGTCCATTTCCTTCTCGAAGAAATGATGCACGCCGCCGCCTTCCGACTTCGCGCGGTACAGCGCCATGTCGGCGTTGCGCAGCAGCTCTTCACCGGTGTCGCCGTCGCCCGGAGAGATTGCGATTCCGATGCTGGCGCCGATCACAGCTTCAAGGCCGTCGATCTGATAAGGCTCGCTCAGGGTCTCGATGATCTGGATCGCACGCGCGCTGACCTCGTTCGGCGACAGGTCGCCCCCGAGGATCATCGCGAACTCGTCGCCGCCAAGTCTGGCCACCAGATTGTCCTGGCGCGCATCCGCCGCAAGACGTTCGGCCACCAGCGTCAGCAGCTTGTCGCCGGTGTGGTGGCCGAAGGAATCGTTGACGTTCTTGAACAGGTCGAGATCGATGCAGAGCACAGCCACGCATTTGTTGACCAGACGGCTGCGCTCCAGATCGTGCCGCAGGCGCTCCTGGAACATCACGCGGTTGGCGAGATTCGTCAGTCCGTCGTGGTGGGCCATATAGGCGATGCGGGCTTCCGCCTTGCGCCGCTCGGTAATATCGACCGCCGAGACCAGAAAGCTGTCACGCCCCTCGAACGACACGCGGCGCCCGAATGTCAGCACCTCGATCTCGCTGCCGTCGGCTTTCAGATGCCGCCAGTTGCGGCCCGAGTTGTAAACCTCGCCGACGCCGACCAGCGCGCGGGAATGCTCCTCCCATTCGTCCTTGGGCCAGAGGTCCTGCAATTCCATCGAGAGAAACCGGTCGCGGTCATAGCCATAATGGCTGATGGCCGCGTCGTTCACGTTGCGGAACCTCCGGGTTTCGACGTCGAACACCCACATCGGCATCGGATTGCTGTCGAACAGCAGACGGAAAGACTGTTCGCGGCGCTTGAGGTCGGTGACATCGGTCAGCGACAGCGACAGCAGATCGCCGACGGGCGCTGCGCTGATCTTCAGCGTGCTGTCGTGATCGCTCACTTCAAACTGTTCACTCACCCCGCCTTTGACGGCAGCGCAGAGCCGCTGGAAAACCTGCGGCGAACATAAAGCGTGCGTTCCGGCGCTCAGCCGGTGCCAGCGCAATTCGTCCGGCGGCAGCTTGAGCAGGCGCGCCGTTCCCTGATTGAGATGGACGATCTGGAAATCGGCGGGCTGGCCATCCGCATCGCGGATTGTCGCCAGCGACAGGATACCGTCGTCAGCGGCGGAGAAGACTGCGTCGAGCAGACTGTACTGAGCGCCGCGCTGATTGACGTAGATGCTGGTCATGGTGCCGCCCCAGCGCGAGGCGACCGGAAGCGCGAGGATATCGTAAATCTGGACGAGGCCGTCGCGGACGCAATGAGCCGCCGCCAGATGGGGCTTGCGGCTGCGCCGTGCATTCGCCACCGCCTCGCTCAGGACCATCGCGCAGTCCGGCGGAAACGCATCGAGCGCCGTATCCCAAACTTCGGTTTCAAGCCATTGCTCGACGTAGCGTCCGGCGCGGGAAACCTTGAACTGCGCGGTCTCGTCCTTGATGAGCATGACATGATCGGCCAGGCGCCCAAGGCTGCCGAGCATCACGTCTTCGAAGAACGGCAGATCTTTTCCGGGCTTGAGAGCTGCCTGCCACTTGCGGCGCAGGACCGAAACGTCGCTGAACAATTCCGGGTCTGAAGTCTTCTTCGATTTCGCGATGGCAACCACAACGCACCCCACCCCATCGACACGGCTTTCTGTCGTGTCAGCGGCCGGTATCCAATGCGGGCGCACTTAATGCTGCGTAAACAATGCGGGCCGATGCAGCGGATGTGTGATTTGTGAAAGTTCTAAGTCGTCTGATGGTTAGTGCGTCTTAGAGACTATGACGGTTTTGCAACAGCGGCATTACCGGGCAACGACTTCGACTTCACCGTCGACGCCGTTGCTCACGTTGAAGGGGCGCTCGAACACCTTGCCTTCGTTCTTCGCGATCACGCGATATTCGCCTTCCGAAAGGATCACTTTTGGAAAGGCGCCGTTGTATTCCTTGATGACGTCACCGGCGGGCGTGATCACCGACCACGCGGTGTTGGCGAGCGCTTCGCCGCCCCTGTCGCTCACGAGCTTCAGCGTGATGACTGCCGCGCGATGGGTCACGGTGACATCGGTCAACTTGCCGGCCTGCACGCGAATGTCCGAACGCACCACAGAGTTCGCGTCGCCGTAGTTCGAGATGATATAATAGGTGCCCTCCGGTACCAGCAACACATCGCCCGCGGCGACGTTCTGCGCGAGCGGTGCACGCTCGCCGACTTCGAACTGGCTGCCCTTGTAGATCGAGAACGTGATCTGACCCTGCGGGATCTTGGTGGTGCCGACGCGGCCCTCGATGCGCAGGCCGCCGGCGGGCAGATCGAACTGTTCACGCACCGTATCGTTGCGCAGCGTGACCGGACGGACCGCGCTCACCAGACCGAGCGAGGCGTGAACGACATATCCGCCGGGCGCGAGCACGATGTTCGGCGTCGGGCTGCGATCTTCGCGGACAAGCTGGAAAGCGCCGCTGGCGTCCGGCTTGTCGGAATAGACGCGCCAGATCACACCGCTGCTGACGGCGGGCAGGTCTTTTCCGAACCGCGCATTCAATGCGAGCACGCCTTGCGAGGGCGTCGCCGCGGGCTGCGGCGGAGCGGCCGTGGTGACCGGCGGCTGAGTGAGGGTTGCCGGCAATCCCGGCGTCGCGGCGGGGCCCGACGGCGGCGCAAGACTGATCGCCGGCCCCGACGGCGTGGGCGCGATGGGGACATTGGCCGGAGGAATTGGGGGCGGCGCATCACCAATGAACTGAGCAGCCGCGGGCTGCGGAGCGACGAGCACCACCAGCCACGCCAGCCCGCACACCGATGCCAGTGCGTAACGACGCAAAGCATCAGGCGAGCCGGCGCGCGCGGCGCGCACGGCTATCCTGCGGCGGTGTCCGGGGGCTGTCATGGCGGAGGTTTTTCACCGAAAACGAGGCAAATTCAAGCCTGACAACGTGCTTGACTACCCTTCCGGGGCTCCCTTGAGGAGAATAACGCCTTCTGCGCGAGGACAGGCCGCGCTACAGTCACATTTCCTGATTACGCGAGACGCGTGTCCCCGACACAATCACACCCATTTCGCGTTCTGATGGCCGAATCCGGTCAAAGGCGACCGATTCGCTGTTATCAGCCCCCAGGAGACATGCGTTGCTTGAGAGTTTGATTGGATTTCGACAGAACGGCGCAAGGAACAAGATGGAGCTGGGAGCGCCAGTCATCAGAAAGCCGACGATCGGGCTCGCGCTCGGCGGCGGCGCAGCACGCGGGTTCGCTCATATAGGCATTCTGCGAACGCTTCTCGCACACGGAATTGTCCCGGACATCGTGGTCGGAACGTCCATCGGCGCCGTTGTCGGCGGCTCCTATGCCGCAGGACACCTCGACACGCTGGAGACCTGGGCCCGGGGCCTGATGCCGCGCAATATCTTCAGCTATCTCGACATCCGGCTCAACGGCTCCGGTCTGATCGGCGGCAGCAAGCTCGCGGCCCAGCTCGAAGCATCGTTCGGCGCCACCTACATCGACGAACTGCCGCTGAAGTTCGCTGCGGTTTCCACCGAGGTGAATACGGGCCACGAAATCTGGATCACCAACGGAAAGCTGGTCGACGCGGTGCGCGCGTCCTACGCCCTGCCCGGCATTTTCGAGCCGGTTCTGATCGGCGATCGCTGGCTGGTGGATGGCGCGCTGGTCAATCCGGTGCCAGTGTCGGCGGCGCGCGCGCTCGGCGCGGAAATCGTCATCGCCTGCAATGTCTCGACCGACGTGTTCGGACACGGAACCATCATCTCCGCGCATGGCAGGGTCGATGCCGAGCCTGAGCCGCCAACCGAGCCGGCAGCGCCGGAGAAGCGCGGCTTCGGAAAATTCTTCTCGGCCGAAAAAACCGTGAAGCGCGAATTCTTCGGCAGCGCCGGCCGTCCGGGAATTTCGACGGTGATGGTGGAGGCCTTCAACATCATGCAGGATCGCATCACGCGCTCGCGCCTCGCGGGCGACCCGCCGGATGTTCTGATCTCGCCGCGCGTCGGCAAGATCGGATGGTTCGACTTTCATCGCGCCGAAGAAGTGATCGCTCACGGCACCCGCGCCGCCGAACGCAACATTGAATCGATTCAGGAAGCGATCAACCTGCTCACCCCGACGGCGAACCAGACGCCGGGCACGGCTCAACCAACGCAGCCCTGACGATTGTCGTCATTGCGAGCGAAGCGAAGCAATCCAGTCATAACATCAGATGGATTGCTTCGTCGCTTCGCTCCTCGCAATGACGAAGTGCTTCCATCAGCCAGACTGATAACGCGTATGACCTACGCCGTCTTGATGTAGTCGTGCAGCGCTTCCTGCTCGCGCTCGAATTCCGCGACACGCCACTTCACGACGTCGCCGATCGAAATCAGACCGACAATCCTGTCGTTCTCGACCACAGGCAGATGCCGGAATTTTCCGGACGTCATGACTTCCATGATCGCGCCGACAGTGTCGGTTTCCCGGCAGGTGATGACCTTCGGCGTCATCACGCTGCGAACCGGCTCTTCGAGAACGCCTGCGCCGCGCTCGCCAAGCACGCGCACCACGTCGCGCTCTGAGAGGATGCCGTCGATTTTCTGGCCGCTCATCACCAGGACGGCGCCGATGCGGCGCTCGGAGAGAATCTTGATCGCCGCCGAAAGCTTGGTTTCCGGCGACACGCTGATCACCTGGTGGCCTTTGGTACCCAGAATTGCCCGAACCGTCATTATAGCCTCCCGAAACTCCGGCCGCGGGGTTGCGCGTTGACGTCGTGCGCGGCGCGGCTTTCAATTCTGCTGTCGAGTCAAACAACGTATCGTCTGATTGGTTTCTCGCGCCTCCAGCGTCATCGATGGCGATGATGGAGCAAATACCACCTGCTCGCAAGACTGCAGGTATTGCGCAGGTCAGCCAGAAGCAACAGGCACGGGTCAGTCTGACGCAGGCGGCAAAACGCCAGCATTGTTGTCCTGCACAATCGCGCGCGGCACCGGGTCGAACAATGAAAACAACACCAGACCGGCGATGAAGCCGCCTATATGCGCCTGCCACGCGATGCTCTGTGCCGACGCGCCGATGGCGATCGCGCCGAGGCCCGTGATGATATTGAGGCCGAACCAGACGGCGAGGAATCCAAGCACACTCGAGTTCTGCAACGACCGCACCAGCGAAAGTGCGGGTACGCGCGCCGCAGCTTCCGCATCGCCGCGCCGGAACGACAGGAAGCTTCCGTGCTGGAAGGCGAAGCGGATGGCTGCGGCCATCATGCCGGACACGGCGGCGGATGCACCGATCATCGGCGCAACCTCATGCTGATGCGTCACGAGATGCGCGAACGCGCCGGCAATCGCGGTCACGGCGAAGAATGCAAAGAACCGCACCGTGCCGAACCGGCGCGCGACCGCACTGCCGAACGGGAGCATCCACAACATATTGAATGCGATGTGGGTGATGTCCGCATGCAGGAAGGCGTAGGTCAGGAATGTCCAGATCTCGGCGCCGACACCACCGGGAAACTGCCCGGCCAGCACCGATGCGTCGTAGCGCGCGGGCACGAAGCCGAAAGTCCAGATTACCTCCTGATCGGTGGCGAGCGGCAGCAGGGCGCGCACGCCATGGATCGCGGCCATGATGACGAGGATAGCTGTCATCCCGAACGGAATGGTCAGGATCGGTTCGCGGGGCGATTCAGGAGAGTTCAAGGGCACACAATGTCCGAAGCGGGGCCAGCTTCTGAGATAGGCGGCTTTGGCGGTGCGGTGCAAGCACAAGGGCCGGTCCGGAAAAGAAAAAGGGAGGGCTTTAAAGCCCTCCCCTGGTCTCGCCGGTCTTCCTGTACGGACTGTCCGGGTAAGAGCGATTCACGCTCCGGGTATCCCCACCCCTCCCCGTACAATGACCAGATCGTTTTCCGCCGCCTGTATTCAACCTTGAGTTCACAACCGCCGATCCCTGGAGAAGACCGGCAACTTGGAGTGGCTGGACACTAACCGCCCTGCGCGTTTCCACGAAGCTCATAGTTAAATTAATCTTAACAACGCAAATCCGGCTGGGAGAAAGCCAAATCCCCGCTCCGGCATGGACGCTGCACCTCAAGTCCCGCACAACAAGAAGGGGCCTCGCGGCGCCTGAAAGCGGGACAAATCTGTCCCGCCATCGTCGTCAGCGGGGCGGAATCGGGTCATGAAGCATCCAGCAAGCCAGGAATTCTACGCCTACTGGGACAGGAAGCGCGCCGGCGCGGCCGCTCCCGAGCGGGGCGATCTGGAACCCGGCCATGTCCGGCATCTACTTGGCGACATTTTCGTACTGTCCTGCGATGCCTCCGCCGGCTACCCGTTCCGGGTGGCTGGAACCCGGATGTGCGCCCTGTTCGGCGCCGATCTGAAGGGGCGAAGCCTCCTCAGCCTGTTCCGTGAGGCCGACCGCGGAGAGATGCAGGACATTCTCGGAATTGTGGCCCACGAAACCCAGGCGACCATCGCCGGCGCGACCTCGCTGGCGCCGGATGGAACGCGCATTCATCTCGAACTGCTGCTGCTGCCATTCAGCGCCCGCTCGCATGCGCCGATCAGCATGACCGGGCTGCTTGCGCCGCTCAGTCCCGTCGGGGAGTTGCAGGCCTATGGCAGTCTGAAAGACTTCAGCCTCACCTCCTGGCGTCATTTGAAGCAAGACCGGCGCGGACCGCGTGCGCTCCGGAAGTGGTCGCTGATCCGCGGCCTCACCGTGTACGAAGGCATTCGCTAACACAGCGCACTTCGTTAGGGCTAACACATCGTTAACCGTGAGCGCCGTAAGGTTCATCATACCGAAAAACCGGTCGACCGGTGTGATGATGGCGTTGGTGCAAAGACAATCGATCCGTCCGTCCGCTCAGGAGCGGCGACGCTTTCAGCGCGTGAAAGTACATTTGCTTGGCCGCTACATGCTGGCGGACCGGCGCGAATTTCCATGCCAGGTCATCAATATGTCTCCCGGCGGCCTCGCCATGCTGGCGCCCGGCATCGGCAATGTCGGTGAGCGCGTGGTGGCCTATCTCGATCATATCGGCCGCGTCGAAGGCAAGATCACCCGCCTGCTCGACAACGGCTTTGCCATGACGGTCGGCGCGACGCCCCGCAAGCGCGACAAGCTCGCCGCCCAGCTCACCTGGCTTGCCAACCGCCAGATCCTGAACCTGCCGGAAGACCGCCGCCACGACCGTATCGTGCCGCGCAATCCGATGTCCGTGCTCAAATTCGGCGACGGCCGCGCCATCGCCTGCCGGATCATGGACCTTTCACTGTCCGGTGCGGCCCTTGCCGCCGAGATCAAGCCGCTGGTCGGCGAGCCGGTCACCCTCGGCCGCGTGCATGCCCGGGTCGTCCGCCACCTCGAGGAAGGCTTCGCGATCGAGTTCGTTCACCCGCAGCTTCCCGAGACTGTCGAAGACAACGTAAGCGCGCAGTAAAGAGCCGCGGTTACCAAATCTCTGATTTTGAGCCTTCTCAGGGCGATACCCCACATCCGGGTATCGCCCTGAAGCATTTTGGGCGCTTGCCGGGAGATCGGGGCGCGCCCGCGCCACATCAAAATCATCAGTAATATCAACTACCTGGTGGCAGATAGATAAAATTTGAATCAAATCCAAGTATTTCAAATTTTAGGCTCATTTTATTCAAGTATAGATCGAGTTATCCGCAGCTTTTACTTGTATTCGTCTCAATTGTACTTCGACGACTTAGCCGCGGCGAAAATCCTTTGTGTGAAAAGTGGTCCCAACAAGAAAAACGGGGGCCACAATGTTTTCAATTCGTGGACGGGGAGTCGGCCTGGCGGTTGCTGCCAGCCTGTTGGGGATGACGGTTGCGGCGCATGCCGCAGGCGAACGCGTACTTTATGCCAGCCTGGGCGACACCACACGTGCGCCGATCGGCTGGGTCGAATTCTGCGCCGAGAATCCCGGTGATTGCCGGGGCGGTGCGACGCAGGCCCGCGACATCGTGATGACGCAGGCGGCGTGGAAGGATCTGCTGAGGGTCAATCGCTGGGTCAACGAGACCATCAAGCCGATGACCGACATGGATCACTGGGGCGTCATCGAGAAGTGGTCGTATCCCACCGACGGATATGGCGACTGCGAGGACTATGTCCTGCTCAAGCGCAAGATGCTGATCGACGCCGGATGGCCGCGCGAAGCGCTGCTGATCACGGTGGTGCGCGACAAGAAGGGCGAAGGCCACGCGGTGCTGACCGTCAAGTCCGACAAGGGCGAGTTCATCCTCGACAACCAGAACGAGGACGTCGTGTCGTGGACCGAGACTGGCTACCGCTTCGTCAAGCGTCAGTCGCAGACCGATGCGCAGGCCTGGGTGTCGCTCGGAGACTCGCGTCCAGCCGTCGCCACCGCAAGTTCACGCTGAGATTTGGAGCATGATCGAAACGTCATGCTCAAAAATGAATACTTGAAGTCATAGGAATCCACGCTCCGGTCGTATCCCCACCCCTCCCCGTCCCAGACCGGATCGTGCGCGGCCAGCTCTCCCCCAAGAGCTGGCCGCAACTTTTTCCAGACCGCCCGCGACGCCGCCTCACCGGAACCAAGTCGCCGCGCGGGTTTGACTCCCAGTGGCAAGCCTCGGAGGCGAGGATGCTGAGCCTTCTGTTTGGCGCACTGTTGATGTTCGGCGGCCTGATATTCCTGGCGGCGCAGCCGATGTTTCGGGCGCGGCTCAGTTCTGTCAGACGAACGCCTGCGGCGACGCCAGAACCCACCCTGGAGCCATCCGAGCCCGCTGCCGGATTCCGCCTGAAAGAGACATGGCCCGGTCTCGCGATGCTCGCGGTCGGCGCGATCCTTTTGCTTGTGGGCTAAGGCGCACAGCAAGAAGGGCGCGCCGGGTTTCCCGACGCGCCCTTCCCTAATCTCGCTGAACCAGGCGGAAAGACCGCCCTGTCCGAAGCCATGATGGCTTAGCGGGCGGCCTCAGCGAGGTGACAGCGCTTGGTTATAGACACTGGACCACCTCCTTTCGGTTGTTGACAACAACTTCAATATAATCGCTCCGCGCGCGAAAGGCAGCGCGTCGTGCTCAGCTTTTAGTCCAATCCTCTGGGGTGGAGTTCCAGAACGAGCCGGACGGCGTGGACCGCTCCGAACATTGCGAGAATAAGCGCGCTGTTCGTTTCGCTTAATCATCCGGAAACCATCGGCCACGGCGCCGGGTATAACGCCACATGTTTGCCGACGGCGCGCGCTTTTTTCTCTACAAGCGACGGTGAACACGGGGATCGGCCACATGGTGCGATACGCGATCATCAGGGACGGACGAGATTTTATCGTTCAGTCGGAGGAGCAAAGCGTCCTCAAATGCGCGAGCAGGCGCACGGCCGCAAAGCTTGTGGCGGATGCAAAAGGCCTGATGCGCGATGATACCGCGCGAGCCGCGCAGAAACCAAAAGCCGCACAAGCCGCGAGTCCCGGCCGCAACTCGTAGCGTTCAGGGCTTGATCGCCCAGACCAGATGAGCGGGCATCGGTAAAACGACCTTCCCGTTGTTGAGATAAGCGCTCGCCGACGCGCAGATGTCGGCCTTGATCGACGCCAGCCGTCCGGGCGATTGCAGCTTGAGCATGCCGCCCGTGCGCGCAGTCCCCTTGAGAAGCGCCTGAAAGAATTCGTCCGGAGAATTGAAGACCCACGTTTGATCGACGACCTTGGTGCCGATGTCGCGATAGCCGCACCGGGTCAGCGCATCGCGGCAGTTGGCCGGGTCGCTGTAGTAAAAGAACGGCGGACCGGGAGGAAGCTGGACATCGGGGTCGCCCAGCAACTGGATCGCCTGTATGGGAATGGCAAATCCCGGCACTGTTGGCTGGGCCCCCCAAGCCGTGAACGCCAGCCTGCCGCCCGGTTTCAATATCCGGTGCATGGCCTTCAGCGCATTTTCTGGCCGGTCCAGATGCAGGATGCCGAAGAGCATCGCGACGGCATCGAAGCTGTTGTCGGCATAGGACTCCAGACTCTCAGCATCGCCCTCCGTAAAAGCAATATCCGGATGAAATGCGCGCGCCCGCTCCACCATCGGCGCGGAGAAATCGATACCGCTCGCCTTGGCGCCCAGCCGCTGCGCGGCGGCGGCGAGATAGCCCGGCCCGCACGCGACATCCAGCAGGGTCGTACCGGGCTTCACCTGCAAGATGTCGAGGATCGCAGGTATCGACTGTTGGGTGAGACGGCTGAACGAGGCGTCATAGTCATCGACAACGGTCTGCCAGGCGTCGTGCTCAAATTCCTTGAAAGCTGAATGCATTGCACCCCCGCGGCAACGGTTGAAGAACAACTGCAAAAATCAATCGCCGTAAAAGAATGCCGGTGCTTATAGCGCAAACAGCGCCTCTGCTCACCGATATTCTTCGATCCGGTCCCGCAATGGTTCAGCGCCGTCGGGAGATCGCGCAGCTCACGGTGCTGAAGTTATGGGCATCAGCTCCTGCAGCCGCGCATCCTCACCCGATCTTCTTCAGGCCTGCCTTGAAGCGCTTGCCGTTGTGCACGTAGTGCGGCGCGCCGTAGGTCATGGCGGTGACCTGCTCAGGCGTCAGTGTCTTGATCGCACGCGCCGGTGCGCCGATCACGAGCGCACGATCCTCGAATGTCTTGCCTTCGGTAATCACAGACCCCGCGCCCACGATGCAGCCCTTGCCGATCCGCGCACCGTTCATGATGATCGCGCCCATGCCGATCAGCGCGCCATCCTCGATGGTGCAGCCGTGCAGGATGACGTTGTGGCCGATGGTGCAGTTCCTGCCGATGGTCAGCGGAAATCCGGGATCGGTGTGAAAAGTGCAGTTGTCCTGCACATTGGAGCCTTCGCCGATCTCGATCAGTTCGTTGTCACCGCGCAGCACCGAGCCGAACCAGACGCTGGCGTTGGTCTTCAGGCGCACGTTGCCGATCACCGTCGCGGTCTCGGCGATGAAGTATTGTCCGTCGGCAGGAAGTTCGGGCGCGCGCCCGTCAAGCTCGTAGATCGCCATTCTTTTGTCGTCTCCAGTAACGCGCTTCAGATCGAGCGCGGAAAATCCGGAGCGACCATGCCATGAATGAACAGGGTCTGGCGAGTGTGGGAAGTGCTGGAAATCAGGCGATGATGCCGGCGGTTTCCAGCAGCATCAGGACGAACGTGCCGGACATCATGCTCCAGAACCCGGCGATGACGGTGGCCATCGCGACGAACTGAACCCGTCGGCCTTCGATCGTGCGGCCACGCACGGTATTGCGCATGATGATGAAGGGTGCCGCGAACACCAGAAACGGCACGGCGGCGAAAGCCTTCGCGCTCGCCTCCTGCATCAGCAATCCGAAACCGGGGGGCTTTTCCATGAAAGCCTGAAAGCCGCTGGTCAGCGCCCCCGCAAGCGCAAATCCAATGAAAATGGCGAAGAAGGAATTGAGGGCTTCAGGCGACATCCGTCGGGACTCACAACGCACGAGAACAATTCGATGCACACACCGGTGTCATGCGATCCGCAGTGCCGGCTGGCTCGTCCCTAGGCTTCGCAAAATACCGCCGTGCCCGCTACTTTATCCTTAAGGAAAGGTTAACAGCGCGGTGGCGTTCGGCCCCGGACGCATGGCTCGGACAGGGTCCGCCCGCACGGAACCCGGGAGGAAATCACCCGGCGCATGGCATAATCGCCGCGATTCGGCGCTCGCATGGCGAGCCACCTCCTGGAACGTCTGTCTTCTGCTCATGGCTCTGTATTCTTCGGCAACGCCCCGACCGGCTCCCGCGCGGCGCGCCCAGCGCGGACACTTTGTGCCGTTCCTGATCATGGGTGTGATCGGCGCCTGCGCGGTCGGAGTGGTGGCTTATCTTCTGTGGCCGACCTGGGGTGTCGAGAAGGCCGGCGATCCGTCGCGCCTGCCGATCAGCATCGGCAACACGCTGTTCAACGTGCCCACCCAGGCGATCCGCGTGAAGGTGCAGAAGCGGACCGGCCCGCAGGAACGCGTCGATCTCAACTTCGCCTATCCGTCGCTTGAAGCGCCCGAGGCGCGGCAGCCTGTGAGCGCGGAAACGGTCGAGGACAATCTGCCCGAGATCGACCGCATCTTCCTGTCGATCGCGGCACATCACGATGCGCTCTCGCCGGACGAGCGGACGCGGACGATCTACCCGCGCTATCTCGATCAGAATGCCGGAAGCATTCAGGACGGGCTGAGTATCCGGCCGTTCCGCGACAACACGCCTTACGCGAACGAGGATCTGGTTTACGCCTCATCGCCTCAGATCATCGCGCGCTGCACCCGCGATGCGAAAACGCCCGGCATGTGTCTTGCCGAGCGCCGTATCGAAGGAGCGGATTTGACGTTCCGCTTTCCGCGCGGCTGGCTGTCGAAATGGCGCGACGTCGCGGGCGCGATGGATCAGATCATCATCAGGATGCGCAAGCCGCACGGCTAGCGCGTGATCAGACCTCTTCCTCGATATCGGTTTCGAGGATCGCCATCTGGAACTGGTAGGACCGGTCATCGTCCTCGTCATCGACGAACAGCACGCCGATGAACTCCTCGCCGATATAGACCTCGGCCGAGTCGTCCTTCTTCGGGCGCGGCACGACGCGAATTTTCTGATTGCCGAACAGCCGCTTGAGATAGGCGTCGAGCTTTCTGACTTCCGTAACGTCCACGGGCGTTTCTCCAACTGAACAGTGATTGTTGGCGATAGCTTTAAAACGATCCGGCGCAGACCGCTAGGCCTGCGCCGCGATAAATCGCAACCAGCTTGGATCAGTTGCCGAAGGCGTTGAGCATCTGGTTCATGGTGCGCGACGGCTCGGCGCATCCGGCCTCGCCGACGATCTTCGCCGGCACGCCCGCAACGGTGACGTTGTTCGGAACCGGCTTCACCACCACCGAACCCGCCGCGATGCGCGCGCAATGTCCGATCTCGATGTTGCCGAGGATCTTGGCACCCGCGCCGATCATCACGCCGTGGCGGATTTTCGGATGACGATCCTCGTTCTCCTTGCCGGTGCCGCCGAGAGTGACACCATGCAGGATCGACACGTTGTCTTCGATCACCGCGGTCTCGCCGACCACAAGGCCGGTGGCGTGATCGAGGAAGATGCCGCGGCCGATCTTCGCAGCCGGATTGATGTCGGTCTGGAATTCCGCCGACGCGCGGCTCTGGATGTAATAGGCGAAATCCTTGCGGCTGTTGTTGTAGAGCCAGTGCGCGAGACGATGCGCCTGAAGGGCATGGAAGCCCTTGAAGTAGAGCAGCGGATCGATGAAGCGCGATGTCGCCGGATCGCGATCGAAGACTGCAACGAGATCTGCACGGAATGCGTTGCCGAGATCAGGCTCGGCCTCGAGCGCATCATTGTAGGCCTGACGGATCAGGTCGCCGGACAGCGCCGAATGATCGAGACGCTCGGCGATACGATGCACCACCGCATCCTCGAGCCGGTCGTGATGCAACACGGTTGAATAGATGAAGGTCGCGAGTTCCGGCTCGCGCTGCACAATCTCTTCAGCCTCGGCACGGATGCGGGTCCAGACCGGATCGACGGTCGAAAGGGCCGACTTTGTATCAAGTTGAGGCTTGGCCATGATCAAGGGTCCGGCTGATGAGCGTTGAGGAGATATTACCACATAATGGGAAGTTGAAAGGCCGCAACAGTTGCCAAGGTTGACGTTGGAATAATTATCTCCCGCCTCCGTAGAATAATTATCTACATCTCCCCGTCACAGATGCATGTCATGGCCGTTTAGCCAGGAACTCCAGAACGCCGTCCTTATAGACGCGATCGCCCACCGCGCGCATGTGATCGCGGTTTGGAATATCAAGCACTTGCGACCCCGGAATGACTTCCGCAAGCCGGGATGCTGATCCTGCGATATCGTCGGTCGTGCCCACTGCGATCAGCGTCGGAACGGCAATCGCGGCCGCTTCGTCGCGCGTCATCAGCCGCCGGCTGCCGCGCAGGCACGCCGCAAGCGCCCTGCGATCCGAGCGGGTCTGATCTGCAAACGCACGAAACGTCCGGCCGACCGGATCGGTGACGTCGTCGAGCGATGCCGCTTCCAGCGCCGAGGCGACGTTCTCACCCGGCCCGCCGCCTTCGATCAAACCCATGCCGATACCGCCGAGGATAATGTTGCGCAGGCGCTCCGGACTGCGCTGGCCGAGATAGGCGGTGATGCGTCCTCCCATCGAGTAACCCATCATATCGGCACGTTCGATGTTCAGATGATCCATCAGCGCGCGCACGTCACCGGCCATGGTGCCGATGTGATAGTCCTCGGAGTCGTACAGCTTGGTGGACTCGCCATGCCCGCGCAGATCGAGCGCGATGACACGGCGTCCCGCCTTCGTCAGTGTCGACGTCCATCCGGGATAGGCCCAGTTCACATTCTTGCTCGATGCAAAGCCGTGCACGAGGATGATCGGATCGCCCTCGCCTTCATCGAGGTACGAAAGCTCAACGGAGCCGTTGTGAAAACTCGGCATCTTGTCGTCCAGTGTTCGTGGGAAGTGATGCAGCCGGAGCGGCCGCGATGCGAGGCGTGAAGTTTACCCGGATGCAGCCAACAAGGCCAGTCTACTGCTTCGTCATTGCGAGGAGCACTTGCGACGAAGCAATCCAGCCTTGTTTTATAAGAGTGGATTGGAGTGGATTGCTTCGCTTCGCTCGCAATGATGAGGCGTTATGACTGAGCCTCAGCAAGCTCGCGCCGCGCGCGTTTGAGTTTGGAGCGTTGAATCCATGACAGCGTCAGCCGTTCGGTCGTCGCCTTGATCGAGGTGATAAATCCGAACAGCGCCAGCAATGCGGCAAACACCCACCACGCCAGATTGAATGCGCCTGCGGTCAGCAGCAGCGCGCCGCGACCGAGAATTTTCACAAGGGCGCGGGTCTGGCTGCCTTTGGATTCCGCGAGCTTTGCAGCGCGCGCGACATCCTTCGGCCCGTCGGCAATACGCAGCACGTCGAGCGCGCCTTTGGTGCCCGCCTTCTCGCTGACGCGGCCGACATCCTTGGCGAGACGAACCAGAGCGCCCGCCTTCTCCGCCTTGAACGCGGCCTTCACCGCGCTGATGGTCTGGCCGGGACGCGCGATCGATGCGGTCGCGACCGCCTGTTGCAGCATCGGCGCATCGACCACGCCGCGCGCAGAGCGCCCCGCCCATTCGGTCAGGCCCGCGCCGAGCCGACCGACCTTGCGCGCATCCTTCACCATCGACAGCCCGGCACGCACCGGCGTCGCGCCACCGGCCGAAACGTATGTCGCCGCCGTTACCAACAGGCCGACGCTCGCCAGCCCGAGCACCAGCTGATCGGCGTTCTCGCCCATCGCAAGCCGCTTGCCCTCGCGCACCACATCGCGGATGTCGCCGAACACGAACAGATCGCCGGCGACCGTGCCGGAGAGGCTCGCCACATCGTCCGCCTCGCCGGTCACGAAGCCGGTGGCAAAGCGCCGCGCCGTACTGGCGGTGGAATTCTCGTCAGTGACCGCGGCATCGACCCGCGCCGCCAACCCGGACGGCAGCGCGACGCCCTTGTCCTGCGCCAGATCGGTGAAGCTTTTGGCCAGATCGGCGTCGTTGTCCGCGAGCGCCTGCGCGGCGCCTTGCCCGATGGCCGCGGCATTCGTTCGCAAGGCGGAATTGACCTGGATGTCCGACAACTGGGCCGGATCGTCCTGAGCCAGCAGCAGGGCCGAGGCGTCACGCGCATGGGGCCACAGCGCGGCAAATGCCGCCGCCGAAGCAGCCGCGCCCGCGAGGGTCAAACCGATGCGCCAGAAACCCTTCATACGGACGATAACCCCTCAATGCCCCGCCGGTTCGAGACCATGACTGGCCGATGACATGGTGTGCCGTTTTTCGGACACAACCTCCCCAACGAAAGAAGGGCTTTCCCAAGGCGGCAGGATTGTGTCGAATTCACATGCTGACTTCTGCGGCGAATTGGACGAATCCGATGCCGCAATCTAGGAATAAGCTGTATCGCTTGGTATGCTGCAAGGCAGCGACTGCGTCGTCGCTGCGCGTGCTGGGGTATGGGCAAAGACGCACCAGACTAGGATTGGGGTAGGATTGTTATGGCGGATCACGTCGTCCCTCACTTTCATAACGATGCGGGCGTGGCCATCATCGAAATCGGCTCTCGGGAGTTCATGTGCGTGGGTGCGAATCCTCCGTTCGATCATCCCCACGTCTTCCTCGATCTCGGCGACGACAACGAGATCATCTGCCCGTACTGCTCGACGCTGTATCGCTACGCCGCCGATCTGAAGGCCGGCGAAGCCCGCCCGCCCGAATGCGTGCTGAAAGACAAGGTCGCCTAAAAAGCCTGTGGCCGATTCGCGCACCATCGTTGTCGCTGGTGCAGGTATTGGGGGACTGACGGCTGCGCTGGCGCTGGCCGCGCGCGGCTTCCGCGTCATCATTCTCGAGCGTGCAGAAAAACTCCAGGAAGCCGGCGCGGGCCTCCAGCTTTCTCCGAATGCCAGCCGCATCCTGATCGATCTCGGTCTTGAGCCCGCGCTCGCGCCGCATGTGATCGCACCCGACTCGATCAGCATCATGACCGCCCGCACCGGCAAGGAGATCGGCCGGATTCCGCTCGGCGAAGCCGCCACATTCCGCTACGGCGCGCCGTACTGGATCGTCCGCCGGGCCGACCTTCAGGCCGCATTGGTGGCGAGGGTCACGAGCCATCCCGATATCGACCTGCGGCTCGGCGCACAGTTCGAGGACGTCGCCGTCTATCCGAAAGGCGTCACCGTGGTTCAGCGGCGGGGCACGGCGCGGCAGCAGGAGCAGGCACTGGCGCTGATCGGCGCCGACGGCGTCTGGTCCAGCGTGCGGCATCAGATTTTCCCCGAAGCTCAGCCGCAGTTCACCGGCAGCATCGCATGGCGCGGCACGGTGGACGCGACGCAGTTGCCGCGCGGCTTCAATACGCAGCGCGTGCAGCTCTGGATGGGAACGAACGCACATCTGGTCGCCTACCCGATGTCGGGCGGCAAGCGCATCAACGTGGTCGCGATCATCTCGGGCAAGTGGAACAGGCCGGGCTGGAGCGAGCCCGGAGATGTGGTCGAGATCGCCAATCAGTTCTCAGCGCCGCGATGGCCGATCGCCGCGCGCATGATGATCGGCGCGGTCGACGGCTGGCGCAAATGGGCGCTGTTCGCCATGCGCGACGGCGGCGCCTGGAACAAGGGACCGATTGCATTGCTGGGCGACGCCTCGCACGCGATGCTGCCGTTCGCCGCGCAGGGCGCCGGCATGGCGATCGAGGATGCCGCGGTGATCGCGAAATGCCTTGAAAGCTCGCCGACCAATCCAACGGCGGCGTTCGCCCAATACGCCCGCCTGCGCGCGCCGCGCGTGACGCGGGCGCAGCGCACGGCGCGCAAGAACGGCCAGAGGTATCATCTCGGCGGGCCGGTCGGCTTCGCGCGCGATCAGGTCATCAGGGTGCTGGGCGGATCGCGGCTGCTGTCTCAGCAGGACTGGATCTACGACTGGCGCATGTCGTGATGCGCCGCTGAAACGGCAAAGATCAGCGTTTGCGTTTGGGCGGCGCAGCCGGAACTGCTACGGGCTTGGCAACCTCGGCGCTGCAATTGTCGCGCGCTATTCTCGCATCGAGGTCGTCGCGCTGGGCGCGCTGGGCGCGATAATCCGTCTGATACGCAAGTCCCGAAACCAGCGCTCCGCCTGCTCCGGTCTCGGCTTTCGCCATCAGCCCTTCCAGTTCGACCACGCGATTGTTCACGTCCCTGCGGGTGGAGACGAGCTGCTGGCAATTGTAGAGTTCGTACTTGGCCGGATCGAGAAACACACTCGACCCGAAGCCTCCCTCGCCCGGGCTCGCGCAAGCGCCGAGGCCCATCGCAACCGCGCCGAGGACGGCCATGCGTGAAACGCCGCCCGGCTGCCGTCGCGCCCATATGTTGCTCATAGCTTCAGTCATCCGCGTCTGTTGTCTCATCGGGGTCGTGTTGCGGGTCTTCATGTTGAATTTGTGGTGGGCGTTGGCGGCCGCCGCACCGGTAAAGTGCGGCCATCTTGATGAATTCCAGACGCGTATGAATCAAGGCGCTTGTAGCATTAGTTATTCATAACTATCAGCTATGGCTTGATAATTCATTCATTGGTCAACACGTGCAGATTCCCTCATCCCCTCTGTCGGCGACGCCGGTGGCTGTTGCCCCGTGGCGCAGGCCTTTCCACGTATGGCTGGACGGGATCGAGAAGGGATGGGCCATCCCCGCCCTGCTCGCGGCGTTTGTTGCGGTCTGGATGCTGTATTTCAGCATCGCCTACATCGCAGGCGACCTGCATCCGGACGTTCTCGAAGCCTGGTCGGTCGGCCGCACACTGTCCTGGGGCAGCGGAAAACATCCGCCGCTGATGGGCTGGTTCACCCATGCATGGACCCTGATTTTCCCGACGACCGACTGGTCGCTTGAACTGCTCGCGATGGTCAACGCCGCCGTCGCGCTCTGGGCGGTCGACCTGATCGCACGGCGATATGTGCGCGGCGACAAGCGGGCCATCGTCATCCTTTTGCTGATGCTGCTGCCGGCCTATCAGTTTCATGCGCAGCGGTTTAACGCCAACACCGTGCTGCTGGCGGTCTGGCCGCTCGCGACGTACTGCTTCCTGCGCTCGTTCGAGACGCGGGCGCTGCTCTGGTCGGTGGCGACCGGCGTGCTGTGCGCCGTTGCGATGCTCGGCAAGTATTACTCGGTCTTCCTGATCGCCGGCTTTGTCGTCGCAGCGATCGCGCACCCGCAGCGGCGGGCCTATCTCACCTCAAAGGCGCCTTGGGTATCCACCATTGCAGGACTGATCGCGCTCGCACCACACCTGCATTGGCTCGCGACCACAGGCGCGATGCCGTTCCAGTACGCGATAAGCGAGCATTCCGGCTGGACGTTCTCCGGCATGCTGTGGGAAGTCGCGATGTTCTTCGCCGGAATTGTTGGCTATCTCGCCATTCCGGCAGTCGCTCTCTTGCTCATGATCCGGGCCGACCTGCGAAATTTCGCCGCCAACCTGCGCCAACTCGATTCCGGGCTCGTGCTGCTCGCCATCATTTTCGCGGCAACGATCATCCTGCCGGCCATTGTCGCGATCATCCTTGTCACCGATCTGCCGCCGCTGTGGAATCTGCAAGGGTTGTTCTTCGCCGCGATCATCGCAGTGTGCTGCACGCGCTTCACCATCGATCGTTTCGACACCGTCAACCTGACAGTGGCCGTCATCGCGCTGTGCTTCGGCGCAATCGCCGCCGCGCCGTTCTACGCCTCCTATCGCAACACGCATCCGTTCGAAATGCGCCGGAATTTTCTAAGTCTGGCGGCCAATGAACTGACGAAGCGATGGGAAGACACCTATGACATGCCGCTGAAGCGGATCAGCGGAAGCGATCCGCTCGCTTTCGCGATGGCTTTCTACAGCCCGATGCATCCGGCCTACAGCCGGCCGTTCCGTCTACAGGATCAATGGCCGATCCCGAAACGCGCGCTTCAGAACGGCTGGGCCGCGATGTGCTTCTCGGACGACGGCGCGTGCCTGTCCTGGCTTCAGCAGGTCCATGATACCGCGCCAAGCGGCCGGCGCATCGCGTTCACCGTTCAAAGCAGGCTGTGGGGCGTTCCCGGCGTGGAAGCGCAAGTGATCGCATTGATGGTGCCGCCGCAGGCCGGGCGCCCTGCGCCACCGCCGTCACCGCTGCACGAAGAGCGGCCCGTAGAAGATTTCAGCGCCAGCCGGCGCGCGCCCTTCTAGCAGAAGGGCCTGCACAGCGTAGCGGCGTCAGAGCGTTTCCTGCTTGTGGCCGCATTCCTTGCAGGTGAACGCCGCGCGCTTGGTGCCCTTCTCCGCGGTGACGCGGTTGGCCTTGCCGCACTTGCCGCAGGTGGCCTCGAAGCGCGTGTTGCCCTGCTTGACCACGAGAGCCTTGCGTTCCATCGCCTCGCGCACCAGCCGTTCGGTCTCTTCGCGCAGGGCTTGCTTGTCCACCATTGTCAGTCCTTCGATCGGCGGTCAGGAGGTCAGATAGATTCCCCCGGGCACATTTAACGGTGCCTGCCCTCGTTTAACAAACCATATCCGTCAGCAATGCGGCGAAATCGCCACTGTCCCGTTCCTCCGGGCCGAACCGTCAGCACCGGACCATTCGCATCGACCTCAGTCCTGCTGTTGCTCATGGTGCCGTTGTGACTTTTCCATTTCAGCGAAACGGAGCTGCCCCACACCTTGCAGTCATAAACGCCGCCCAGCGAACTTCTGAAAATCAGCCAGCCGAAACTTTCATCGATCTGGCGCGGCGGCTGCGGCAGGTTGAAATAGGATTGCACGCTCGCCTGACAGACCAGCGCCGCCGGCCAGGCCGATTCACCGACCTGAGCGAGGGAGACACGTGAGGCAAACAGACTTGAGGCAAGCAATGCGGCGCATCCGGCGATTCTCAAAAACACGTTCGTATCCTGCAATATCGCTTCGACGGAGCGGTAACCTTATGTGCTGGTGCGGACGGCGGGAATCGAACCCGCACGACGTTGCCATCGAGGGATTTTAAGTCCCTTGCGTCTACCAATTCCGCCACGTCCGCGCGCGCGGGTTGTAACATCGCGCGGGGTGCGGCTGAAAGCCCGGTTTGTAACGTAAAACGCGCGTGCCGTGGACAATATCGCCGGAATCCGGGCACCCGGAATCGATGATCGAGCGCTCTGAAACGCCCACCGCAACGCCGCTCCGGCGCGCGCGAATGCAAAAAACATAGGCATGGCAGGCCTCAATCGCATGTCGTGCGGCGAAAAGACCTGCCGAATTTCACACCGCCGATTTGCACGGCTCGCGTTTGACGGTACAAATGCGGGGCCGGACGGATCGTCGCGAACAGCGCCTTCAGGAGCTTTCGCGAACTGGAATTTAGGGGTGTGATTCGTCATGCGCTGCCTCGTGGTTGCCGACCTGCATTACGCCCTGCCGCAGTTCGACTGGGTGCTCAGCATCGCGCCGCGGTTCGATGTGGTGATCATCGCAGGCGATGCGCTCGACATCGGATCGATTGTCGATTTCCGCGCCCAGATCGTGGTGGTGCGGAAATATCTCGAACGTCTCGCCAGCAAGACGCGCGTGATCCTGTGCTCGGGTAATCACGATCTCGACGAACGCGACGAGGCCGGCGAGCGAATCTCGCGCTGGATCGGCGATCTCGGCAATCTCGGGATTGCCCATGACGGCGAAAGCCTGACCATCGGCGATACCTTCTTCACGGTCTGCCCGTGGTGGGATGGCCCGCGCGTCAAGGAGCAGATCGGCTTGCAGCTCGAGGAAGCCGCCGCCGCGCATCGCGGCCGCTGGATCTGGATTCATCACGCGCCGGCCGCGAACTCGCCGACAAGCTGGGGCGGCGCGCGCACCTTCGGCGATGCGGAGCTTGTGCAGTGGATCGAGAGCTACAGGCCGGACATCGTGCTGTCGGGCCATGTGCACCAGTCACCGTTCGTCAAGGACGGCTCATGGTTCGACCGGATCGGCGATACATGGGTCTTCAATATGGGGCAACAGTTCGGACCGACGCCCGCGCACATCGTGCTCGATCTGGACAGCAACAGGGCCTACTGGTTTTCGGCGGCAGGCGAACAGTCGATCGACCTCGGCAAGCCGCTACGGCGGCCCGCGGACACCGTCGAAGCATTTCCGGAATGGCTTATAGCCGGGAGTCAGGCAGCGGCTCAGGCTGGCGGTCCGATCCCGGCGACGACGCATCCGGAGACAGGTTGACCAGACTTTCAAGCACATCGCCGACCATCGACAGATGATTGTCGTGGTCGGCATACTGCCGCTTGATGTCGGCGAGATACGTTGTCGCCGCATTGAGCCTGTGCGCAAGAAGCTGCGCGACAAGAAGCGCGACCGCAGGTTGTGCGCGCAGGAACGCGGCGGCGTCATCGAACTGATAAACTTTCGAGGCCACCGTGGCGCGCACCGTCGCGGTATGCGGCTGGCCCAGCAGCACCGACATCTCGCCGAGGATGGCGCCGGGCTGGGTGACGGTGGCGACCACCGTTTCGCCCTTCAGAACATCGAGCCGGCCGCTCAGCAGAACATAGAGCCGCCCGGTGGTCTCCCCTTCCCGGATCAGCAGCGCATCGGCAGGAAGCGACGTTTCCTGCCCTCCGACGCAATGTTCAAGAACCGCGCGCATTCCTGTCTCCATCCCGATCACAGCAAGGCTAAGCCTCGCCGTTTAAAACGTCCATCGCATAGTGGCGTCCCGTCTGCGCAAATTGCCAGCACTTGAGGAGACGCGCTAGGATGGCCGTTCAAACGGCATTAACAAAAAGAAACCAGCGGGAGAGAAAGCGTCGATGGCTTATCAGCAGATCAAATACGAGGTTCAGGACCATATCCTGACCATCACGCTGAACCGTCCGGACAAGATGAATGCGTTCACGCATGTCATGATGGACGAACTGATCGCGGCGTTCGATGCAGCCGACGCCGACGACAACGTCCGCGCCATCATCGTGACCGGCGCGGGACGCGCGTTCTGCGCAGGCGCTGATCTTTCGGAAGGCGGCGCGACATTCGACCGGGCCGCACGGTCCGATCGCAAGACTGCGCCGCTGCGCCCGAACGGCGAAGTCGAATGGAGCGACGATGCGGTGCGCGACGGCGGCGGGCGTGTGACGCTGCGCATCTTCAAGTGCCTGAAGCCCGTGATCGGCGCAATCAACGGCGCGGCCGTCGGCATCGGCGTCACCATGCAGCTTCCGATGGACATTCGCATCGCATCGGTCGATGCGCGGTTCGGCTTCGTGTTCGCGCGGCGCGGCATCGTGCCGGAAGCGGCATCGAGCTGGTTCCTGCCGCGCATTGTCGGCATCTCGCAGGCGCTGGAATGGTGTTATTCGGGCCGCGTGTTTCCTGCCGACGAAGCCCTCGCCGGCCGCCTCGTCAGCAAAGTCGTGCCCGCCGACGAACTCATCACCACGGCCCGCGCCATCGCGCGCGAGATCGTGGAGAACGCCGCGCCGGTGTCGATCGCCCTGATCCGCCAGCAGATGTGGCGCATGCTGGGCGCCGACGATCCGATGGAAGCCCACAAGGTCGACAGCCGCGGCATCTATTCGCGCGGCCAGTCTGCCGACGTGCGCGAAGGCGTGATGTCGTTCCTGGAAAAGCGGCCCGCGAAATTCGCGCAGACGGTGTCGAAGGACATGCCGTCGTATTTCCCGTGGTGGACCGAGCGGGAATACAAGTAGAGGCCTACCGCATCTCCAGCACCACGCGCCCGATCGCGCGGCGGTCTATCAGCAGTCGCATCGCCACCGCGTAATCTTCCAGCGGCAGGCGATGCGAGATGTTCGGGCTGATCCGGCGCTCGTTGGCAAGGCGCGTCAGGTCGGCAAGGCGCGCAACATTCAGCGACGGGTCTTTTCGCACGGCTTCGCCCGCCCGCACGCCGAGCACGCTGGCGCCTTTAATGAGCACGAGATTGGTCTTCGCCACGCCGACGCCGCCGGTGAAGCCGATCACCAGGAGGCGCGCACCCCACGCGATGCACCGCAGGCTGTCTTCGAAAATCTCGCCGCCCACCGGATCGAACACCACGTCGACGCCGCGTCCATCGGTGATGCGCTTCACCGCATCCTTGAACGGCTCGCGGCCATAGAGCACGCCATGATCCGCGCCGCGCTGCTTCGCGACCTCCAGCTTCTCCTCGCTGGAGGCGCACGCGATCACAGTCGCGCCGAAGACCTTGCCAAGCTCAACAGCGGCGAGGCCGACGCCGCCACCCGCGCCATGCACAAGCAGCACCTCCCCCGGCTTGATCTGCGCGCGATCATGCAGCGCATGCCAGGCCGTGCCGTGCGCGGCGAAGAAGGCCGCGCCCTGTGCGTAGTCGAACGCCGCGGGCAGCGGCACGAGCTGATCGGGCGTTACAACGATCTCGTCGGCATAGCAGCCGAACCGCGCCTTCACGATGACCCTGTCGCCGACATTGATGCCATCTGCACCCGCGATCTCGATCACCTCGCCGCCCGCTTCCATCCCCGGCGTGAACGGCAGCGGCGGCTTGAGCTGATACTCTCCCGCCGCCATCAGGATATCGGGGAAATTCAGTCCGGCCGCGTGGATCGCGATGCGCACCTGACCCGGCTCTAGCGCGGCACGTGGGACATCTTCCAGTTTGAGGGATTCAGGCGGCCCGAGTTCGCGGCAGACAACGGCGCGCGGCATTCAATTGATCCTTATCTGCAATAACGATGCGATGTGTGCTTCACCTCTCCCCGCGGGGGAGAGGTAGGATTGCGCAGCAATCCGGGTGAGGGGGTTCGAATTTCATTTCAGGCATCCAGCCCCCTCACCCCACCCCTCTCCCCGACGGGGAGAGGGAGCGCATCACGCCCGCGTCCTGATCCGTACCATCCGCCACGACAACGGCAGTTACGCCGTCGCCTTCATCTCGAGCAGCTTGGCGTGGATCAGCGGCAGCCGGTCGTTGCCGAAATACATGTCGGTCTTGTCGAGATAGATCGTCGGCGAACCGAATGCGCCGCGCGCGATCGCCTCATCGGTGTTGGCCTTGAGCTGATCCTTGAACGGCGCGCGGCCATAGAGCACGCCATGGTCCGCGCCGCGCTGCTTCGCGACCTCCAGCTTCTCCTCGCTTGAGGCGCACGCAATCACAGTCGCGCCGAACACCTTGCCAAGCTCAACAGCGGCGAGCCCGACGCCGCCGCCCGCGCCATGCACAAGCAGCACCTCGCCCGGCTTGATCTGCGCGCGATCATGCAGCGCATGCCAGGCCGTGCCGTGCGCGGCGAAGAAGGCCGCGCCCTGCGCGTAGTCGAACGCCGCAGGCAGCGGCACGAGCTGATCGGGCGTTACAACAATCTCGTCGGCATAGCAGCCGAACCGCGCCTTCACGATGACCTTGTCGCCGACATTGATGCCATCTGCACCCGCGATCTCGATCACCTCGCCGGCCGCTTCCATCCCCGGCGTGAACGGCAGCGGCGGCTTGAGCTGATACTCTCCCGCCGCCATCAGGATGTCGGGGAAATTCAGTCCGGCCGCGTGGATCGCGATGCGCACCTGACCCGGCTCTAGCGCGGCACGTGGGACATCTTCCAGCTTCAGGGATTCAGGCGGCCCGAGTTCGCGGCAGACAACGGCGCGCGGCATTCAATTGATCCTTATCTGCAATAACGATGCGATGTGTGCTTCACCTCTCCCCGCGGGGGAGAGGTCGGATTGCGCAGCAATCCGGGTGAGGGGGTTCGAATTTCATTTCAGGCATCCAGCCCCCTCACCCCACCCCTCTCCCCGACGGGGAGAGGGAGCGCATCACGCCCGCGTCCTGATCCGTACCATCCG